>Ga0208161_1000944_pt1 | contig 16032 bp, 21 predicted proteins | sample CB_VirMetaG_3_FD_184538 | JGI IMG/M metagenome (GOLD analysis project Ga0208161, IMG submission 184538) | Freshwater to marine saline gradient viral communities from Chesapeake Bay - CB_1508_1S Viral MetaG (SPAdes) (version 4) | ecosystem: Environmental > Aquatic > Marine > Coastal | place: USA...
ATTATAAGGGTGTATCGTCGTGGTTGGGTGAAAAATATATGGAATTACCACATTCATCTATCGAAAAACAAAACTTACAGATTTCACCTGAAGACTTTATAGTCATACCTGAAATTTACGGATATGTTATGGAACAAATTTCGAAATTAAGTTGCGGAAAAATTGTTTTATGTCAAGCATATGATAATGTTTTGGAGACATTACAACCAGGTGTTTCTTGGGCTCAATACGGTTTTGTTAAATGTATAACAACAAATGAAGAGCAGAAAAAATATATTTCTGAAATGATGAAAAACACTTCATTTGATATAATAAAACCATATCTTCCTGAAGATTTTAAACCAAAAGAGTTTCCTTCAAAACCCATCGTATCTATACACACCAGAGAACAAAGGGATACGATGAAAATCATAAAATCTTTTTATCTGAAATATCCTCAATATAGATGGATTACTTTTAGAGATATGAGAGGCATTACTCAAAAGGAATTTGCGACATACTTGCAAGATTCATTTGTATCCATTTGGGTCGATGATGTTTCAGGTTTTGGAACGTTCCCATTAGAGTCAATGGCATCAAAAACACCTGTAATTGGTAAAGTACCAAACATGAAACCTGAATGGATGAGTGATAATAATGGTGTTTGGACTTATGAAATGAATAACATTCACGATATCCTTGCTGAGTTTATTCAAAATTGGTTGGAGGATAATATAAACACAGAATTATATACCTCAGGATTAAACACATCCGCACAATATATGAATTATGAAAACTTTAAAAATGAAGTAATTTCATTATTCGACTCTTATATTGAAAAAAGAAAAGAAACATTTGAGTCACAAATAGAAAAAATAAAAGTAACTGAAGAAAACTAAGAAAAATGAAAAAAATAGATATTTCAGTGGTTCTACCTATAGAATCATCAAAACATAAGAACTTTATAACATTATTTCATTCTTGTGTTACATCAATACATAATCAAATTAAATCTTGTCCAGTAAACGGAGATTTGGTTGGTGATATTGAATTAGTCATCGTACATTCAGGTGAGGATGGATTGATTGAGCACATTAATAATTATGATTTTAGTGGACTAACTACCAATATAATACAAAACGATGGTGATACTGACTTTAGCACACAAACAAATCTTGGTGTTGAAAATTGTAAATACAAATGGGTATCCATATTAGAATTCGATGATGAGTTTTCTAGTATATGGTTTAAAAACGTATCAAGATATGTTAATGCATACCCAAATATCAAAGGATTTTTACCGATAGTTGTGGATACTGATGATAAGGGAGTCTTTGCAGGTTTTACAAACGAAGCGTCATTTGCTGCAAATATGAACAGTGAAATAGGAATCCTAACCAACGAAGTATTGTTAAACTATCAAAATTTCCAATCAAGTGGAATGGTCTTTGATAAAACTATTTTTGAAGATTTTGGAGGATTTAAAAAATCGATGAAACTAACGTTCGTATATGAAATGTTTTTAAGAATGACCTATAACTCAGTTGAGTTTATGACCATTCCAAGGATTGGATACAAACACTCGAATATGAGAGAAGGTTCAATATTTTGGAACTATAAAAACGGTTCAGATATCTTAACACAAGATGAAGTTATTTTTTGGATTGATTCAGCAAAAAAAGAGTATTTCTTTAAGGAAGATAGAAATATAAAATACGAACCCATGCAAGTTTAATGTTTTTTAGTGGTTCAAATGTAAACAATACTAATAACCTAGAGAAGAAGAGGGGACGTAAGACCAAAACTCAAAATTACTTTGATGTAAAGGAAGAGTTTGGTGTTCGTCTCTTTTTATCTGCGGATACGTGGGAAGAGAAGAATGAAATATATAACGAATATTTGAGAGCTCCTTTGGATAAAATGATAGAATCTATTATTAGGAGATATAAGTTATATCGTAAAGATATGGATTTTAAGGATATTCACAGTGATACACATTCATTTTTAATGACAAAGGTTGATAAATTTAAACCCGCAAAAGGTAAAAAAGCGTATTCATATTTTGGAACCATATGTAAAAACTATTTAATGGGTCAAATTATTAAAGACCAAAAAGAACAAAACAGGAGAATTTCATATGAGGATATTACTACAAAATTAGAAAATCGGCCAGATATGATATATTATATGGAATATGAAAAAGTTAATTCAGAAGATTTAATAAAAAGTTTTGTTATTGAATTAAATGAATTTATTGAAACCAATGATTTAAATAGTAATGAATTAAAATTAGGTTATGCTCTTGCAGAGTTATTTGAAAATTATAATGAAATCTTTATTGGTACTGACAATAACAAATTCAATAAAAATATCGTATTATTATCTTTAAGAGAAATGACCAATTTAAGTACCAAAGAAATTAGAACGTCTATTAAAAAATTTAAAAATTTGTATTTCGAAATTACGGTAAAATTAAATAATCTATAAAAATGAATAAAAGAAATATTTATAGTTATGGGTAGACCAAAGAAAAAAGAAATATCATTAAATAAAGACTCAGTATTAAGTCTTATGCAAGAAATCTACAATGAACTTGTAGAACAAAGAGGTACCGCAATTAGAATACAGAATAAAATGTTAAATTTATTGAAGGATGCTGAAGATATGACAGTCATCGGTCCCGTTATTAAAGAACAACAAAAAATAATAAACGACACCATAGAGAAAAAATTAACATTATCTAAATTACAATCATCAATATGGGAAAAATCATCCAATAATGAAAGTGAAAGTTTCAACATATCTGAAATGGATGGTGATGTTTTGCAAGCACTCATAAATAAAGATTTAGACGATAATAAAAATGGTGGTTATAAAATGAATTAAAAATGGCCATAGATTTAAAACAGGGTTATGATGATGCATCGTCTAAAATTAATTCATTTAAAACAACAATAGCGACTCAAGATTCTGAGAAAATACTTAAAAAGTTATCTTCGGGTAATAATTTTGATTTATCTAAGAGTGAGGCGGTAAAACAATTAAATAGTCTTGGAGACACCAAACAAAGACTTCAAGATGAAGTAAAAAATCAATTTGAAGAGCTTATTGATTTATTTAAATCATCAATCCCTTCAAAACCAACAAATAAATCAAAAACTATTGACTTTTTATTAGAACAAGTATTAACCGCGTCTCAAAATACAAAAAGTAGAATATCTGAAATTGTTATTGAAGAAACTATGTCTGTTGCGGGTTGTTCTCAAGAACAGACATTTGAAGGTAATGACGATACTAATGGACCTAATAAGATTTATATTAGAGTAAATCAAATTGACTTATTTAAACTCTTAAATAAAGACCCTGAAGAAAATAATAATTCCGTCCTTTACGAGAAAAATACAACAAATAACGGTCAATTACCATACTCTATGGATAGAGAGTTATATAATCGTTTACAAAATGAAGGAGTCTCTTTCAGTGATGATTTTGGTACCGATTATATTGGGGCGTCAGGAAAACAAATTATGAATATTAAATATGTTACATCATATGTTAAAGATGGTGTGACATATTATGGTGATTTTTATGAAATAACTTTAAGAAATCGACCAAATCTAAATAAAATTTCAGATTTTTTAAGAGATTATTATAAATCAATCGATATGTTAGATTTTGACGGATTAATAGTCAAAATTATGAACTCACTAACTAACTTTATAGACATATCCGCAAAATTAAGTACATCGGATAAAGAAGAACAATCTAAATTTGAAAAGATTTTACAACGTATTTTAGGATTATGTTTTGATAACAATAAAGAAATTGATATATCAGGTACCGCTAAATTATCGGCTTTAGATACTATTGACGAATCTTTTTTTCAACTATCAAGTGTCGAACTTAGAAATATTGAAAATGAAGTTAATAATATGATATTAGGTGTTACTGAATTTGAAGATTGCGGTAATGTAAAATTACCCGTGAATGTCCAATCGATAATAGACGATATTAACACATTACGTGAAACTCCCGAAAATGAAAAGGTTGAGTCGTTCATTGAGAAAATTGAAAATCTATCCAAAGATGATAATTGGAAACTACAATTACCTGATGGAATTAATATAGATATCGCAATAAAAGATGGTATTCTAAAAATCATCCCAAGAGCGGTCGTTATGACAATACTTTCACCTAAAGTACTCATGGGTTTGATGATTGTTTTAAAGTCAGTAGAAAGCACAATAATTGACGGTATTGAAGATTTTACAACGTTCATGCAAAATATGAAATCATATTTAGTAAAATTAGTTAGTAGAATTGGTTCAATATTTGTTGAAGAACTTTTTAAGTTACTAAAAAAGAATTTAAGAAAATTAGTTGAAACATTACTAATCGAAATTGTAAAAGAATCAAAAAACGCACAGATTAAGATTATATTAGGGATTTTATATGTGTTAACACAATTATCATCCGCAGTTTCTGATTGGAGACAGTGTAAAAGTGTTGTTGATGAAATATTAAATCTTTTGAACTTATCAATACCCGGAGGTAGTAGACCACCGACGTTTGCATTAGCAACTGCAGGGTTATTACCGGGATTTTCACCAACAAGGGCAATGGCGGGGGTTACTGAAAACCTACAAAAATTAGGACTACCAACAGGTGACTTACCTGATGGGTCACCTAATTTAATGTTACCCTCAATACTTCAGCAAATAAAAGGTGTTCAAGATGAAAGTTTAACCAATGGGTCGGTACATACTTGGTGTTCTCCTGTAGCTGTCGCCGGACCAGTTACCGCACCTATAATATGTACAGGTAAAAATGTTTAATTATGGATGAAAAGTTAAAAAATATTATAATGGAATATAAATCTTTACCAAATAAGGATTTAGAATTTGCATTAAGTAAAATAAGTGAGGATTTTGAGGAGACTAAATCGTTAATCATAAAACTAACATTACATCTCGATTCTTTAGAAAAACATCATACTAATATTTTAAACGAATATAAGAGCAGAAAAAAATGATAACTAAGGAAAATAATCAAAAAGAATTAAGAAAAGCACAAATCATCTATAAAGGTGAGTGTATTGATAGTAATGACCCAATGAGGTTGGGTAGAATACGTGCAATATTAAAAACTGAGAATACTGAAGATAGGGAATTAGCTAACGAAAATTTAGGAAAACAGACGTATGTCGAGTGGGATGAAAGAGACCCTTTTGTTTTCAAACCCTTACTCCCCTTCTTCATCAATACACCACCTAAAGAAAACGAATATGTTCATCTTTTCTACAATAACCCAAAAAGAAAAGGTGATAAAGATAAGTTTTATATCGGAGGTGTTTATAGTTCACCAACAACTTCTGAATTTGAAAGATATGATTCCGCAGTTACTAATTTTGATGAGGGTTCAAGAAACAAATCGTTCCCAAATTTATTAAATAATGACGGTGAATATTTTTACAAAGACACTGAAGGTATTTATGCTGACCCACAAGATATTGGAATATATGGTAGGGGGAGTAGTGATATCATCATAAAAGACAATACAGTTCTTTTAAGAGCGGGTAAAAATTTAAAATATGAAAGAGGTCAGGTACCTAGAAAAAATGAAAATAGGTCTTTTATACAATTAAGTAAATTTGATTATAAAACGTCTTTTGGTTCACCTGAAAAAAAATTGGTATTGAAATTTCAACACCAAGAGTTGAAAAAGTTAGTGGAGTATACCATAGTTAATCCTGAAAATATTTATAGTGCGTTCACAGGTAATTTATATATCTATAATTTGAGCAGAAAAAATGGACTTAGTGTTAGTACTTCAGATATAACCGTAAGTAAAGAAATACCTGAAAATTCTAAATCATTACAAACTACAATTTCCTTTAGTCAGAAAACCATGTTACAAGTCATTAAAATAATTAATGACACTTTAGAAGGTTTAATAAAGGGAGATATCTCATCCATCGAGAATGTGACGATTAGTGGACCTCAAAAATTTGACCAAGGAAATACTTTTCCATTTTATTTTAGACCACAAAAAGTTATTTACGACAAAGTATCGTCAGATAATCCAACATCTAACGCACAGGAAATACATAATATTAATGAATTAATATCAAAGGTTAAAATATTACCTTCCGAAATAAATTCAGGTTACGGTCTTGTATATGATAAAAATAAAACAAATTCAGTACCTTTTAAACCGATATCACAATCATTAATACCTAAAAAAACAGAAAGGTATAATAAATCTGTGGGTATTATGGGTGGAGATGAGATATATTTGTTATCACATAATTCCCAAAAATTTGATAGTAACGGTAAAATTGATTTAACAAATACCCTTTATGGTATTGATGAAAATAAAATCGCAGACGAGATTGAACCCAAAACATCATCTTTAGTAAGAGGCGAAGAGTTGTTGGAATTAATTAATCTTATTGTTAGGTATTTGGTAGGTCATGTTCATCCATATCCCGGTTTAGAACCTGTACCACAAAGTATTGATGGTGTTAAAGTCGACGATATTTTGCAAGAACTTTTAAACGCAACTGACAAAATACTAAATAAGAATATTCGAATAAACTGAGTATTTATATAAAAAATACTCAATGTCAATTCACAGGTCATATTTTAGTAAAAACGACACTCTGATATATAATTCATATACCAACACAGGGAATAATCCAGTAGTTGAATTATTTTATGGTAGTGTTGATAATTTAATTTCACCGATAGGATTTTCAAGATTTATTTTTGATTTAGATTTAAGTGATTTACAATCAAAAGTTGAATCAGGTGAAATCGGTACGGGTTGTAGTTATAATTTAACACACACCCTTAAAATGACAAATACGTCATCCTTTGATAAAGAACTTTTAAACGATACGTGGTCTAATGGTAGAAGAAGGGCAACATCTTTTGATTTAATCCTATTTAGAATACCTAAAACTTCAGGAAACACCGGTGACCCCCAAACGTGGGATGAAGGTGTTGGGTACGATTATTATAATGGGGTTTCACGAAACTCATCGAGTGCGATGTCTATTAAGAGTCAGTTAGAAAGTGATAAATCTTTTTCAACAAGACCTGTTAACTGGTTTGAAAGAACTACAATTAATAATTGGTCACAAAACGGAATATACGATAATACAAATTCATTAACGGGTAATACAGGATTAAACTATAGCGCGATTACGATTGTCGATACACAACATTTCCAATTTGGTAATGAAGATATTGAGTTTGATATGACCAGCGAAATAAATGATATCTTAACGGGTGCTACTACAGGTAACACGGGTTGGGGTATATCGTTCGTTCCACAAGTAGAAAACATATCAGGTTTGACTGAAAATTATTCGGTTGGATTCTTTTCAAGACATACTCAAACATTTTATGAACCATTTTTGGAAACAAACTATAGTGACCTCATCGAGGATGATAGGAACACTTTTTATGAAAATAGGAGTAATAAACTATATCTTTATTCGTTTAAATATGGTGAACCTCAAAGTTTTGATGATAACCCCACCGTTGATATTTTAGACTCCAACGGAGACCCTGTTGATGGATTTACGGGTCTTACAACGTGTGAAATAAGTAAAGGGGTATATGAGGTCATCGTAAGTGGTTTAACCGCGTCTACAGTCCCCTGTGTGTTTTATGACACATGGAAAGGTATCGAAATTGATGGTGTGGGAATTAATAATGTTGAAAATCAATTTGTGATTAACAATCTTTCTGAGTTATATCAAATCGGTGTGGAAAATAATGAACCGTCAATTTATGGGTTTGATTTTTATGGTATTAAACAAGACGAAAAAATCTTGAATACTGATATGAGAAAAGTTAATGTGGTTCTTAAGAAAGCATATACAACAAAAGAAGTATTAACACATGTAAACGCCGAATATCGGATATATGTAAAAGAAGGTAATACCGAAGTCCAAGTACAAAATTGGACACCGATAAACAGAACATCGTCAGGTTATTATTTCATGTTTGATACTAGAGATAAAATACCAAATGAATATTTTGTAGATATTAAAGTAACTACAGATAGAGAGGTGAATACATATAAAAGAGAGTTAAAATTTCAAATAGTTAATAAAAAATGAAAACAATTACTTTAACCGAATCAGAACTTATTGATATGATAAAAGAAATCATTTCTGAAGAAAAAAAAACAAAGAAGGATGCGTGTTATCACAAAGTAAAAAGTAGATATAAAAAATGGCCATCCGCTTATGCGTCAGGGGCATTAGTAAAATGCAGAAAAGTGGGTGCTAAAAATTGGGGTAACTCGAAGAAAAAATGAAAAAAATCCAATTAACTGAATCAGAATTAATTTCTTTGATAGAAAAAGTCATCAAAGAAAAAACGGATTACTCAAAAGAAAAATCTAAAGGACTACACGGTTGGTTTGAAAGGAGGGGAGCTAAAGGGAAATCAAAAGGATGGGTGGATTGTAATGCACCTGATGGAAAGGGTGGATATAAATCCTGCGGAAGAGAAGAAGGTGAAAGTAGAAGTAAATATCCAGCATGTAGACCTACCCCATCAGCATGTAAAACAAAAGGAAAAGGAAAAAAATGGGGTAAAGGTGGTAAATAAAAATAAAAATTATTAGTTTTGTAAAAAATTTAAAAATGTTACAAGTTAATTATAGAACATACCAACTTCTAAAAGAAAACAAAGTTATTATGGAAACTCAATGCGCGACTTTTGATAGAGCGATAGATGAGTTTATTTATTATTATCCTGAAGCTTATAGTGATAAGTGTTATTCTTTTAAACGAGTTAAATTTTCACACGAGTAATTAATACTCCATAATAACGATTTCAAGGTCTGTAGACCCCTTAATGACTCTATGGAAAGTCTCCTTAGGTATTTCAATTTTAACCCCCTTATTTAAGGGTATAGGGAGTTCATTATCCATTTGAAACTTCCAATCTGAGTCATTAGTTACTTCTACTATACGATTTTCTTTATCCCTATGCCAAACGAGTTCTTTCTCAGATACGTCTGAAGAAAAAACTCGTTTAAATTTATTGTCTGAAATATTTTCTTGTGAGTATATCATTACCAAAATCTACCTGAAACATTTTTACCAAAATCTTTATGTGCTCTACACGCCCAATAACCGGCCTTAGTTTTATCTTTTTTCTTTTCACACTGATGTCTTGCGGCGAATGACGCTCTCGCTTTTGGGTCATTCCACTTAGCGGTCATAACAGGAGAACCATAACTAACTTTTTTAATTTTACCTGTTTTAGGGTTTCTAACATAAACATACCATTTTTTAGAACCTCCTGTTTTTGGTTTATTAAGTTCCACCTTTTTTCCTTGATATTCGGACTCATTTATCGACCCGTATTCGAAAGGCATATCCAAAGGTATTCTCTTACCTGATTTTGTTTTTACTATAGTTCCTAAATCTGATTCTAATAATTCTTTATCGAAATCATCAAATTGAAAACCCTTTTTATAAAATTTTCGAGCCTCATTTATTACTTCAAAATATTTATCACTTCCATATCTAAAGACATTTTCGGTTAATGAAATTTTTTCATCTAAATGATATTTTAATTCTTTAGACATTTGTTCTTTTAAATACGTCTTTTTAATTAAATTCTCAATAATTGTATTTTTCTGAGAATTTTTCCTTTCAGATAACCATAGGGTTAAACTTTCTGATAGTATGTAATCTTTTTTATTTGACATTCTTATGTTTATTTACTATAAATATGTTATTAATTGAAGTTTTACTATGGAAAATGAAAACAAAATCATTGGTAGTTTATTTAATAGTATAAATTATCGAAAACCTGAAGAATTAAACATGTTTATCGATAATATGAACTCTGAACAGGCATTATATTGTTTAATTGAGTCAGTTAAATATGGTTTTAATTGTGGAATTTTTAATCTTGAAGAATCAGAAACACTTTCAAAATCAATTAGAATTTTAACAAATTCGTCTGCAGAAAATATTGAGTAATAAAAAAGGGAGACCGAAGTCTCCCTTTTCCTATGTGTTAAAAGTTGATTATCTCAACTCATTCAAACTGAATGTTCTTACACCGTCAACAGTAATCTTACCGTAGAAACGGTTGTTTACCATCTTCTTAGCGTATCTAGTCATGATACCCTTAATAGGTGTAAAGTTGAATGGGTTGTACATAGTTGGGGTCAACTGTAATGGTACGTATGGTGCGTAAACATAACCAGTATCCAACAACGATGAACCTTTATGTCCCAACAACAAGGTGTTTGGTGGGAAGTAAGGGTCACGGTAAACTTGGTATCTACCTGATAATGTACCTACTCTCTCAATACCCATGTTGTATTGGTCTTGGTCAGGAGCTGCGTTTGAAACGTGGAAGTACTCAAGGTCATCAAAAATTGCAGAAATTTCAGATGAACAAACAATCCAGTTAGCACCACCTCTCAAGGTTGATTTATGGATTTGAGCGGACAATTGGTTGATTGCAGTAATCAAAGTTTGGTTCCAGTCCTTTTGGTTATAGTTTACAGAACCGTTAGAAATTCTCTTCCAACCATTGTAATCCCATCTTAATGACCAAGCGGCACCTTTTCTTAAATCTCTTAAGATTTCACGGTCAATTTCAGCAGCAACTTGTTCTGACAACAACGCAGTCAATTCTGCCTCTGCGTCAATATTGTGGAATGCTGAAACATCTTGTGCAAGTTCAGGTGACCATTGTGCTCTTAATTTTCTTTCAGTAACAGAAACGGTAACTGATTCCAAATCAAAAGAAACTTCACCAATAGCATCTTCAAACTCAAGAGTTTCATATCTTCTCCAAGATGCGGTAAATGTAGCACCTGTGGTAAACGTAGTACCTGTGTATCCGTCCAATGAAGTTGAACCAATAGATGCTGGAGTAGCTGTGTCTAACTCTAAGTAGATAATACCGTCTTGTGAACAGATGTTATCATACTTACCACCAGGACCGTCGGTTGGGAATGTTGTGCTAGCAGTAGAACCGTATTGAACAATACCCTTACCATATTTTTGTGTAACAACTCTGTAGTTGTAGTAAGTATCAGTCGTATCGTCATGATATGTTTCTAATGACGCCAAGAAATCTTCAGTATCCATCTCTTGACCATCAGGTCCGATTAACTTACCAGCACCTGCGTTCGAGAAACCTGATAATGCGAACAAAATACTTTTCAAGTTTCCACCTGGGAATGTAGCGGCAACCAAATTACCCGATGACCACTCAACGTATTGTAGGGTATCAGTTAATGCAGTGTACGCACCTTTTGAGTAATCAAATAAACCTGCAGGGTCTGAGTTTGGTGTCTCACCTTCGTAAAAACGGTCATACAAGTTTTTACCTGTACTGTAATTTGAATCTGCAGTTGCAGGTCCTGAAGGTGCTCCAAATGGTTTTACGTGAGTACCATCATTGTTTCTATTTTGAATTTTAGGTACAAAGTAGAACAACTTACCAATAGGTAAGTTCATCGCTTGGACCGAAACAATGTCATTCGCCAACAATTTAGAGAAAACTCTTCTTACAATTGGGAAAACAACAGTTTCAAATGAACCTGAACTATCAGATGCCGACGCTTCGTTTATCAAATGTGACGCTTGGTTTTCGTACAATTGCGCCATATTTTCTTTTAAGTGGCCTTTAAGACCATCGAGGAACCCTAATTTGTCCCACTTGTTGATTGTATCCTCCTTGATAACTTTAAGGTGCTTAAGACCGATGTTACCTACGAGACCTGATTCTAATAATGCTCCCATTTTTTAAATTTTTAAGGATTTTATTTTTTTTTATTTTAACTTGTTCATTAAATCCTTCATTCTTAAGAATTGAGGATTTTCATAAGTTTTACTCTCAATAAGATTATTCGCAGAACCTTTAGTTGGAGTTTTTTGAACTTTAGATTGTACTGATTCAGTCATCACTGTATTTTCTTTTCCTCCTAAGTCTTCTTTAATCGTCTTATAAAGAGATTTAGATTCTTTAAGACTTTCGACACCATCGAAACGTCTTAATATGTTTATTTTTTCTTGTTTTGTAGTAGAATGTTCTGTAAACAAACGAGTAGCATATGCTAAGTTTGAATTGAATACAGCAACCTCATTTAATTTTTCTTTGAAAATATTTAAAGCCTTGCGATATTCTTCGTTCTTTTCTCTTAGAAGATTAACTTCTTTTTCTAAAGATTCAGATTTAACACCAGGTCTTTTAAAAATTTTAGGAAATTTATTAGGTTTTTTATTCAACTTTCTACCATTAACAAATGAACGAATAGATGACTCCTTAGTCTCTTCATATTCTACATCTTCTTCAGATTCTTCATCATCCATTTCAATTTCATACATGACTTCTTCTTCAGATTCTTCATCATCCATTTCAATTTCATACATGACTTCTTCTTCAGATTCTTCATCATCCATTTCAATTTCATACATGACTTCTTCTTCGTTGTAATCACCTTCGGCAACATCTTCTTCAGATTCACCTAAGTGTATCTCATATTCAACATTGGATTTTTCATCTTTTAAGTGAATTTCATCATTGTCTTGTTTTACAATAATTCCATCTTCTTCACCCATAGCTTTAAAAACCTTTAAGATTTCTTCATCAGATGCATTTGTTAAATCAAGAGGTGAGATAGATTCTTCATCATCAGGTAAATCTGTCATCATCATTTCATCATCACCCATTTCAAAATCATCATTGTCCTCTTCATCTTCTTCATTATCAGAAAATGAATCCATGTCTAATTCAACATTTTCTTCATCCTCATCTTCATCCTCAACATCAACATCTAAATCAAGTTCTTCTTGTTCAGACATTTCAGTATCAGAAATTTCAATCTCATCCTCATCAGATAAAGATTCTTTTACTAATTGACTGATTTCTTCCTTCATAGTAGAAGCAAGTATTCCTTTTGCGTTGTTTGTAATAGCTTCTTGCAAATTCTCCATTTGCAATAACGCTTCTTCAACCAAGTTTTTTTCTGCCATATTTATTTTTTAGCAATCGTTTATTTTACATATAAATATGTGGTTTTTTAAAAAAAATGTTTTTTAATAACTTTTATACAAAAAAAATTACATAGATAATGGAATTGATTTAACATCAGAAATTCTAATATTCATTAATCTTGTAGTTCCTTTTGCCATCATTTTAAAAATTCCTTTATTTTGTAACATCATAAAATAATAGAATAAGTACTGTGGGTCGAGAATAGAATTGTCGATAATAGTTACTCCTATGTGTTCTGGTGAGTATTCTTTGGTGGGTTTACCTACTGTATTCTCACTACCTTTTCTTATTAACCAAAAATCAGCATCTTCCGAATTTGTTTTAAATTCAACTAAATCTCCTAATGTCATTTTTTTATTATAAATATGTGGTCAAAAAAAAAATCGGGTAAAAAACCCGATTTTATTTTTATCGTCTATATAAACGATAGTTCCATATTTCGTCTATATAGACGAAATCAGTCGTATACCTCATCAATTTTACTTTCCACACATGCAGTAATTCTCCAATCATATGTGAAGTCTTTAAATCTTTGAGTTACTTTAGCTTCTACATCAGTAACATTATAACCTCTAACTAATTTTTCTTCTCTCATTTTTTTAATTTTTCCTGAGTTTTCATCAGGAAGGTCGTACTGTACTTTTGCTACAAAAAATTTTTCGTCCATTGTTATTAATTTAATTAGGTTTAATGACCTAAATAATCGGTTAATTTTTTCATTAAGTCAACACTTCTACCTAATCCACCATCAATTCTTGGTTCTTGTGTTCTTAATTTAGACTCTTCGTCTAAGTTTTCTTCATATCTATTTTTATCATCTTTATTTAAAAACAGATACGCTCCCGGTGTTGATGGAGATGATACTAAATCAAAACATATCAACTCAAAGTCGTCTTGTACTTCATTTCTTTCACCTTTCTTTACCAAAGAACCTACACCACGAGAAGAAACACCCATAGTGACTCCTTGTCTCATTAAGTTAGCTGCTTGGTCACCAGGACATGATACAACACCTCTTTCATGAAAACCTGGAGATGTTAATAGTTTAATTTTACCCATAAGAGTATTACCTTCCCACCATATATCGGTGATAAGGTGAGATACTCGGTCTAAATCTATCAACGATGATTCAGGGTGGTTAAGTTCTGAAATAGACAATCCTTTTTGTATTGCCTTTTTGTAAACATCCGCCTCCCTTCTTAAAATCTTTTCAGGGTATACTCTACCGTTTCTATTTGGTGTATCGTATTTCTGAAGAGTTGCATAGAACTCAAAAGGTTTAGAATGGTCCAACTGACCATATGATTCTCTTATTATTTCTGCATTACGACTATCGTGTGGATTGATTGTTCCCGCATCCCATTCTACTAAAATACCTTTACCGATATCGTTTGGTCCTAATATTTTCATGTTTTTTATTTATAAATATATCAGACCACTTCTTTTGTCGATTTACTCTTGTGTACTTTAAAATATTTAATACCTTTCAGACAGTCGGTATATACCGATGAAATGATATTTTTAACTCTGTCTCTTAATAATGGAGATTTAAATTCCATGTGATTTTTAAGGTATAAGGTTATTTCTAAATTCATAAAACTCCTTTTACCCTGTTGTATCCCACTACTCCTTAAATCTAAATCTACTATATTGTGTTTTTCAAATATTAAAGGGTCAACAACTTCCAAAAGAATATGTTTGATATTTCTTTCCATTATGCCCGTTGCTCTGTCCCAATTTTCAAATTCTTTTATTGGTTCGACCCACGATTGTAATACTATGTATATTGTTTTTAAATTTTTAGCATCTACTGTACCGTAGTAACATTTCGCATCACTGAATAATTTTAGTTGTGATGTTTTTCCCTTCTTCATATAATATCATCTAATTATAAGTTTATTTATTTAAGTATAATATAGTATAATATTCATTTGATGTCAAAAAAATAAGGGACTTATGCAAGTCCCTTATTTTTATTCTTCTGAAGAACCCTTACTTCGGGAGAATTTTTCTAATGTTGTAAATCCTAGTCCTGCACCTACTATATACATCATACCATCCCATACAAATTTTTGAAGTGGTATATCCATGAATATATTGGCGATAAAGGCAATACACATCATAAAAAATGCAAGAATGGTTATAAATCTTTTTGATGATTTTTGACCATCCACATCACCCATTAAGGACATAAAGAACTTCTTCATTTTAATTTACTTAAAATCCACCCTTTCAAAAGGTCCCAATTCCTTGTAAAGAAAACACCAAAAGCAACACCTGCGAAAATCTTTTGACCAGTTGACCATAGGAATAGACCTAATAATAAACCAACGACACCTTCGATGCCATTGGCAACAATCCAATCTTTACATAGATTGTAAATTCTTAATACGAAATCTTTAACTTTACTCATAATCCTTTATTTAATTGTTGTAGTTTATACAATGAACTTACAGTTTCTTCTGATTCATTGATTTTGTTTATTGTCGCTTGAATTTTTTCTGTCAAGTCCGACTCTTTCGATTCGTTTAAATTCTTTGTAAGTTTTTCTATTACAGAGTTTTTAACGTTATTAATTTCCTCAGTTAACTTCTTACCTTTTAATGATGTTAAGTGTTTAAACTCTTTCTTTTCTTCCTCATTTAAATTTTCAAATTCTTTGTTAAAGGTGTTGGTTGCAATTTTTAACATAGAAGAGAGTGGTAAGTTAACTGATTTGTTTTCCTTAACTACTTTTGTAGTCATAAGATTTTTTCTAATTCTTTGTTTAGACTCAATAAGTGATTCTAAGTTTTTAACAACATTTTTGGTATAGATTTGTTTATCTATATCTTCATAATTATTGTTTACACCTTCTTCAAGAATACTGTCAATCCATTCACTCAAGTCTTGAATTTTCTTTTTATTTGTATCAATAATGTTTTTTAAATGTTCAAACGACTCTGAAATATAATCGTCAACAACACTTTCATTTAAACCTTTTTGTGAAGATAACTCATCA
>Ga0208161_1000948_pt1 | contig 16005 bp, 14 predicted proteins | sample CB_VirMetaG_3_FD_184538 | JGI IMG/M metagenome (GOLD analysis project Ga0208161, IMG submission 184538) | Freshwater to marine saline gradient viral communities from Chesapeake Bay - CB_1508_1S Viral MetaG (SPAdes) (version 4) | ecosystem: Environmental > Aquatic > Marine > Coastal | place: USA...
GCAACAGGTGAATGTAGCTACAATGGAGTTAGATTTGCTTGGAAAAACGAGTTTGGTGTTTGGGATTATTACACATTCACCTTACAAAGTAATTCCAGCTTCAATATTGAACGCCAATCATACGAACAAACATTCGTAAACTATTCTACCGCGAATACAAGCGTATCTTATGATAAATCGCGACGTGGCGGCAAACAATTCTATAATGCGTTAAATAACGTTAAAACCGCGAATTCCCAATGGCTTACACAAGCGGATGCGGATTGGTTACGTGAGCTATTCTTTAGTGCTAACGTGTATATACAAGAAGGAACAGAAATGCTCCCTGTAGTAATCAATAGTGCTAACGTAGTAGAAAAAACCAATCCTCGCACTCAAAAGAATTTCCAATACAGAATCGAATTTAGCCCATCTAACCAACTTAGACCAAGAGAATAATGGTAATTATACGTGCTTCATATCCTAACGATTCATTACTTACTCCAGATCCACCCAAGGTTGTAGAGGATTTAGATGTATTTGAAGCAGACCAACCCTTATTGTTGGATATATCTGCTATCGAAAATGCTACTATTGGAGAAGTATTTGGTATATCATCACAAACATTTTCATTACCTGGAACAGATACAAATAATAAGTTCTTTGGTAATCTATTTGACTTAGGTGCTACACCAAACATCGCATTTCAAAAATCAATTGATTGTCAAGTATTGAATGATGGTGAGGAAGTGTTTAGTGGTAAAATGTATATCACAGATGTAATTACAGATCAAAAAGGATATACCACATATCAAATTAACGTAGTAAACGAAACCGTTGACTTAAAGTTCAAGTTAGAGAATTTCCTAATACGTGATGTTAATTTAGACCAATATAATCACGCTTACACATACGCTAACATTTCAGCATCTTGGGGTGATAATTTATTTAGTGGTGATGTAGTATACCCATTAGTTGATTATGGTATCCCTGAAGATGATACTATTTTACCTAACTATGCTTTAGGTGCTTTAGATTCTACTTCAAGAACATTTGATAATAAAGAATACCCATTACGCATTCAGCAATTTAAGCCAGCATACAGAACTAAGGCTATTGTTGATGCTATTTTTGATGATTTAGATTACAAATACACTTCATCATTTTTTGATAGTGATTACTTTAATAATCTATATGTTTTATCTACAGATAGTGAAGGTGTAGGTGTGACCACAGGAACTACTAATAGTGGTAGTTTTTGGGCATTCGCAGGTGTTACACAAAACTTTAATGCTATAACCCCATATCAAGTAAATTATACTTTAACACAATACGATAATTACTTTAGATATGATTTAGTAAATGATTACTATTCAGCATACGCTAATGGATACTATGATTTTAGTGTCCAATTTAGTTATTCTGTGTTTAACTACAATTTAAATAATCGCCCACGTTTTGCTGTTAGATTAGTAGAAAGTGGTAGTGGTATTCCTAAATCATCAAAAATATATGTTGACCCTCCTTATACAGGAACTATTTACACTCCATTCCCTAATGTATACTTAACTACAGGAACAAAAGTATATGTTGAATTAGAATATCTTAGTGATGTAGGTGATGAAATAATTTATTTAAGTGGTGGAACAGGAACAGCAAATGCTAACCTATGTAGTTTTAAAGGTGTAGGCCCAGCATCAGCTATAGGTGGAGGAGAAGTAGACGCATCATTACAATTCCCTGTAGAATATTCAACATTAGACTTTATGTTAGGTTTAGTTGAAAAATTCAACTTAGTTATTGAACCTATTGCTGGAGAAAAGAATGTATTGCGTATTGAACCATTCCAAGATTGGATTGACATTGGTGCTGAAAAAGATTGGACAGATAAGGTAGATAGAAGTATTAGATATAAAATCGTTCACCCAATCATCGAACAACCTAAATACATTACATTTAGAGACGAAGATGACGAATCAGCAGCTAACAAGTATACATTAAATAACTTCGGTGATGTATTTGGAACTTACCAATACAGACAATTAGATAGTGATTTAGCTGAAGGTGAAAGAGAAATTGGTAGTTTCTTTGCTGCTACCCCTGTTAAACACATTCCAGGCGGTAATGAAGTTATCATTCCTACATTAGGTAGAAGAGATGAAACAGGACAAATCCGTCCATTCAAATTCAAACCAAGATTATTATACAAAAATGGTTTGAAAGATATGACATCAGCACAAGGATTTGATGGTGGGGGAGTTGGATGTTATTTGTGGGAAGTTGTTAATGAAGATGCTTCTACAGGATTTACAGGTTCATATGTTGATTGTAGTAATGTTTCACAATCTATATTTGTAGACCCATTATCAACAGAAACCGTATGTGTTATAGCAAGTAGTGATGTAAATAGAACAAGTGGAACTACATCTTATGTAGCATCACAAGTAGCTATTTGTCCTGATTCTTCATCAAATGGAACATATCCAGGCACCTATTGGTTCCAAGATGAAAATGGAGTTACCCATAGAGAATCACAATGGGTTCAAATGACTACTTTTGAATACTTACCTACAGACGCAAGTGGTAGTATTAGTGGTTCACGTGATTTACATTTTGGTAACGTAGACAATCCAGGATGGTATCAATACTTCCAACCACTACAAAATGGTAGAACAACAGCAGATGCTTACCACACTTATTGGGCTACTTACATCAATTCACTTTATGATATTGATGCTCGTAAATTAACTTGTAATGTATTCTTAGAACCATACGAAATTAAGAATATACAATTAAATGACAAGTATTTTATCGATGGTCATTACTACCGCATTAACAAAATCAATGGTGCTAACTTAACATACCCTGACTCGATTGAGGTAGAGTTAATCAAACAACAAGGATTACAATTAAAATATCCACGTAGAAGAGTAACTATAGGTGGAACTACCCCTATTGATTTAACTATTGGAGGTATTGGTGCTGATGGTAGTGTAAACTATATCGATTTTAATACAGGTGATATTGTAAATGATTATGGGTATGTTTCTCAAGCAGGTGCTAAAGATGGATTATCTGTATTCAATGTAAATGGAACAGGTAGTGCTGAATTCAAAGCATTAGATGTAACAACAGGTGATGCCAGCAAAACCATATTAGGTGCTAATAACGTTGATACTAACTCTAACAACGTAATGATGGCAGGTTCCAATAACACAATTGGTAACCAAACACAAAACGTATTAGTATTAGGTGAAAATAATAGTATTGAAGCTGGTTCTAACAATACTACAGCATTAGGTAGGAGCCATTCAGCTACAAATACATCTAAAAACGTTCAATTCTTAGGTGGCGCAAGTAACTATGTAGGTGGATTTACAAGTGATTCTACGATAGTTGGCGGATTTGAATTGGGTATAAGCGCTTCCTCATTAGTAACAATGGTAGGCGGTGCTTCAAATGATATCATCAATAGTCCCACGTCAAGAAACGTTACTATAGGTGGATTAAATAACATTAGTGATAACAACCAAACCACTACAATCATTAACAATAATGGTTCAACATTTACAAGTGGTAGTGGGCATACAATTATTGGTGATGTAGATAATAGAAACTTAGATACCCATAGAAACCAAAGCACTTTAATGGGTAGCATCTATATGGAAGGTGCCTATTTCTATGATATTATTGATTTCACAGCAAGTGATGGTAATAGTTTAGATTTACAATCTCCAACATATGAAAACACTTACGCTATGTTTGGTAGCTGGAGTGGTTCAGCTGGAACCTATACTATTTCCCTACCAGCTATTAGTGGTTCAGCTAATGATAAACAAATGGAAGGTAGGGCAATTAGATTCAAAGTAGATGGTAGCGTATTATCATCATCATATAGAGTTAGAATACAACCAGCATCAAGTGATACAGGTGTGGCAATCGATGGAGAAGCAAACTTTGATATGCGAGGTCCATACGATGCTATTTCATTAGTAGCACACAATAATAATTGGTTCATCTTACAAGCAAAAGGATAATAAAATGGCAGGTAAAACAATTACATTAGCTTTAGAGCTCGACGATAGTGGAGCGGTAAAGAACCTTGAACAATTACAAGGCGAACTCAAACAAGTAGGGGTTGAAGCTAAAAAAGCAGAAACCGCTGCTGAGGATTTAGGTGAAAGTTTAAAAAGACAAGAAGCCCGTATTAAAACATTAGGTGGTGCTATCAACATTGTTGGTGGTGCTGTTGAAGTTGCCATTGGTTCATTTGTTGCCTTAGGATTAGCCAGCGAAGAAACAGCTAAACAATACGAGGAATTATTACTTACAGGTATAGCATTAGCTGACGGAACAAAACGAATTCAAGAAGGATATAAGGAACTAAACGAAGGACTTGAAGCATATGGTGGTGTAGCTGGAGCAGCTAAAAAAGCTACTACAGCATTATTTAATGTTATTAAGGCTAATCCTATTGCTGCTATTGCTACCGCTATAGCTGGTTTAATTGCTATATATGCTACTTGGAAACAAAGCACAGAGGGATTAAGCAAAGCACAAATTCAAACTATAGAACTTACTAATGAGTTAAATGAAGTAACAAGAAAGGCTGCTCTTAGCGAAGAACGTTTACTTGAAATCCTTACAGATGGTGTTGAACAACGTGGTTTAGAAAAGCAAGCTATTGAAGATCTTAAAAAAGCATACCCAGGCTTTATAGCATTTCTTGATAGTGAAAATAAATTAACAGAACAAGGTATAGCATTCTTAAATGCGAGAATTAAATTACGTAAAGCAGAAGCTGGATTAGGTGCTGTAGCACAGAAACAAGTTGAAGCTGAAGTTGAATTAGCAAGACAATATGCTCAAATTGACATTGATGAAGATGGTAGGTTTACACAAAGACGTGCTAATAGAAGACAAGCAGCAAGAGACGAAAGAAATGTAATATTAGCAGAACTTAAAACATTAAGTGATCAATATAGCGCCGAAATAAATGATGCCTTATTAGAATTAGATGGATTTAATAAAATATTAGAGGATAATGTTACTAATACAGACAACTATAATACTATTGTTAAACCATTTATTGATAATTTAGCAGAAGTTAGACATCAAGTATCTTTATTAAACCAAGCAGCTATTGATAGTGCCTTTAAACAAGAGGGAACTATATTAAATGTTAAATATGTTGGCGATTTAGATACATCACTTGCTGCTTTATCACAAACACTTACCGATTTAAAAGATGATTTTGAGGTATTAAATGAAGAGGAATCATTTAAATTCCTATCATTCCCACAAGAACTTCTTGATAGATTAAGTGGTAAAACTCCTCAGGGCGAATTAGATGCTGCGTTAGCGGCACGTAAAGCTCAATACGATAAAGAATACAACTTATTAGCTGGTAATTTATTCCGTCAAAAACAATTAACAGAGGAATATGAAAAAGATGTTGCTAAAATCAAACGTGATTATGCCCTTAGTGCTGCCAGCGAGACATTAAAAGCAACTACAGGTTTACTTGCCACTATTAGAGAAACAACAGATGATGGTAGTAAGGAAGGATTTGAACGTAGTAAGAAGTTTAGAATAGCTGAAACACGTTTATCCAGCATTCAAGCAGCATTTGATGCCTACAAATCATTAGCTGGTATTCCTGTTGTAGGTCAAGCTTTAGGTATAGCAGCATCTATTGCCGCATTAGCAGCAGGACAAAAAGCTATAAATGACATTAAAGCATCTACATATGAAGATGCGAATGCTCCAACAAATCCTTTAGCTGGAACTTCAACAGGTGGAGGAACAAGAACACCTAATATAAGTGCTCAATTCGCACAAGGTGGATTTTTAGGACCAGCAGGTGGAGGAACACCACAATTAGCCCCAGAACAACCAATTCAAGCCTATGTGTTAGCAAGCGATGTTACTACAGGATTACAAGCATATGGACAAATTAGCCGTCGTAGACGATTTGGATAAACACTAATATTTAGAACCGATGAAAATAGTAAAATTAGATATCAACGAGGATGGAGATTTAAGCGGTGTTGACGCAATAGCATTCGTAGAAAACCCAGCTATCGAAATCGATTTCTTAGCATTCGCTAAACAAGAATTCGAATCGTTTGATGATTACCCCCAAGCCGCAAGAGAAATGGCTAAGGCTGGTATTGAGCGTAATAAAGCTTTAGGTAATAAATGCGCTACACAAGTAGGTAAAGTAAGAGCCCAGCAATTAGCAAATGGTGAACCGGTTAGTGAAGATACTATTGTTAGAATGCGTAGTTTCCTTATCCGTCAAAAAGATAACTATGATTTAGCTGTATCACGTAATGACTATGATGCGTGTGGGTGGGTGTCATACGCTTTGTGGGGAGGTCCAAGTGCTTTAAGTTGGGCTGAAAAGAAACTAAAAATGCTTGGATATGAATTTTCTGCTGGAGTTTGTGATGATAAAACGTGCCTCCCAGAAGAATCTTTCGTAACTTCAGAACCCTGTGAGGAATGTCAAAAGGCACAAATGGAGGGATTAGATGATGCTTGTTGGCCTGGATATGTGGCTATTGGCACTAAGATAAAGGATGGACGTGAAGTGCCTAATTGCGTCCCAAAAACTAACCTATCATCTACAGAACTACAAATATTAGAAGGATTGATTAAGGAGAGGTTGATTAGTGAGTTATTTGTCCAGCAAAAGGACTCTAAAAAATACTACAAAGATCTCTCCCCCCAAGTTCGTGATGCTGTTTTATCATCTTTAGAAGGCGTGGCTTTAACGCAGGAAAATCTATCAGCAGCGGGCTACGTGGAAGTAGGGGAGGACGTGTTATTTGACGCGTATAACCGCGTATTATCCATAAATTCTACGCCAAGTAAGGCATCAATAGAGGATTTTGGTAACTTCAAAGTATTATATCGTTACTCTACATCACCAGCCGCTGAACGTGATTTCTGTGTTAAGTTACAAGCACTAACAAATAGAGGTATGCTATTCAGATTAGAGGATATCAATAACCTATCTGTTAAGGGTGTGAACCAAGGATTTGGATTAAATGGCACTAACTTCTACGATATATTCTCTTACAAAGGAGGAGCTAATTGTAGACATAGATGGGAACGTGTAGTATTCCAATACCAAAAAGAAGGTAGTGTAGATATCAAAGGCAAACCAACTTACATTAGTGATAGAGCAAATGCTGGAACTACATTAAATGTTGAAACAGCACAACGTCAACAAGCTAAGGAATTAGGATTAGCACAATTTGCTTCAGCATTAGAGGAACAAAAAATGATTGCTACACCTATTATGGTGCCTAACAAATTGATCCCTCGTTTAGATGAAAATGACGAGAAATACTATGTTTACTTTACAGAAGAAACAATTAAAAAAATAGCATACAAATTCAATAAACAAAAGAGATTGGATAGTATGAATTACGAACACGATCAAGATTCACCTGTTGAAGATGTTTATATGGTAGAGAATTGGATCGTTGATGATAGTGAAAATGATAAATCTAATCTTTACGGATACAATATGCCAGCTGGAACGTGGTTTGGAGTATTTAAATTCGAGAATGAAAAATTCTGGGATAATTACATAAAAACAGGTAAAGTAAAGGGTGTATCAGCAGAAGGGTTCTTTAAAAACTTAAAAGGATAATGGGAATATTAGATAACATAACACAAAAATACATTAGTAGAAAGTTCCTTGTATTCGTTATAGGAACACTACTATGTTTATTTAGTAACTTAGAATCAAGTGATTGGGTTATTATCTCCAGCATCTATATAGGTTCACAAGCTGTTGTTGATTTAGCTAAAATATATAAAAATAAATAATATGCCAATTCCAGAGCGTTTACCAATCGAAACTAAAGACGAATTTATTTCGCGTTGTATAGCCGATTTAACAGACGAATATGGTCAAAGACAAGCGGCGGCCATATGCTACAGCAAACTTAGTAGGGAGACTAAATGAAGCCTAACCATAAAAAAGTGCTTGCTATTATTAAGCGAGACAACCCTAAATTGTATTTTAGTATTGTAAAGGGGGTAAAAAACACCCCAAATGATATTATATCGCGATAATTTTATATTAACAACCCCCCAAAAACTTTCTACAAATGACTTCAACCGAATTAAAAGAATTAGTGAAAGCTCATTTCTCTTTAGTTGAGGCAACTACCGAAGAAACATTCGGGGAGCTTAAGGACGTAAACGGAGCGTTTACACTTAGATTCCCAGGTGATTCATTACAAGTAGGAGACAAAGTGGAAGTTATCACAGCTGAGGGGCAGACAATGGACGCTCCAGACGGAGAGCACGAGCTCGAAGATGGAACCAAAATCCGCACCGAAGGTTCAATGGTAACAGAAATTATGTCAGCTGATGGCGAAAAAGAAATGGCCGAAGTTGAAACAGAAGTTGAGGGAGTAAAGAAGGAAGAAGTTTCTGTAGAAGAAATGGCAGAAGATATGATGCCTGAAGACGAAGCAACAGCTGAGGTAGAAATGCCTGTTGAAGCCGTAGTTCAAGCCATTGTTGAAGCTGTTAAAGACGAAGTAGAAGCTATGAAAAAAGAGATGGCTATGCTCAAGGACAAAGTTGAAAAAATGTCTGCTGAGCCAGCTGCTGAAAAATCAATGCCTGCTTCATTCTCTGCTAAAACTAAATCCACTCCTCTTAACGTGTTGGATCAGAAAAGATTCGACAAAGTAATGGAGCGATTTGCTTCAAAAAAATAATAACCTCTAAAATTAAATTAAAATGAGCTTAAACGTATCTGCTTTAGCAAACTTTAACAATGAGGTAGCTGGTTTACTTTTACCGAAGATTATCTATACAGGTAATACAGCTGAGTATGTAACCGTAAAGGAATCCGTAAAATACCTTGAACCTTTAAACTTGTTCGAGGTTGACCTTTATGTTCAAAGCGGTTACTCTTGTGCTACATCAGCTTCTGGTTCAGCTACTTTCACACAACGCAACTTACAAGTATGTTCACGTCAATCATTTGACGGCCTTTGCTTGAAGGATCTTGACACCAAGTATCTTGGTATCTCTTCTTTAGGTGCTGGTTCATACAACGAAACTTGGGAACTTGCTACTCAATACTCTGAGTTACTTGTTAACCAATTCCGTAAGTCAAACGAAACATTCATCTGGAACGCTGTATCAGGTTCTTCAGATGCTTGTGCTGATGGCTTACTTCGTATCTTATCTTCTGGATCTGTTGGTTCAGCTATCACCGATTCAGCACAAATCGTAGGCACTACTACAGCATCTCTTGCCAATATGGACAATATGATCGCTGCTTTATCTACAGATGTTGCTGACCGTGACGACTTAACATTCTTTATGAGTGTTGGTAAGTTCCGTCAATTCGTAGCTGACGTTCGTTCTGCTAACTCTTACTACTTCGATCCTAACTCTATCTCTAACAGAGGTGGTGTTCTTGATATGGTTTACCCATACCAAAACATTCGTGTAGTTGGAACAGCAGGCATCACAGGTGACCGTATCGTTCTTGGCCCAGCCAAGCAAATCGTTATCGGCACAGACTTGATAAGCGACGTATCTGAATTCTCCCTTTGGTTTGATATCAATTCAGATCAACTCCGTCATAGAATCTCTTGTAAATTAGGTGTTCAAGTAGCGTATCCAGAATTCTGGATCTCTAACAACGCCTAATCTGATTGTTTAACCATTAAAACCGAACATTATGGCTTGTGATATTACATCAGGATTTACGCTGGGCTGTAGGTCAAATACCGGCGGACTAAAAAATCTTTACATCCTTAGCGGTTCGGTTGATACAATCGGAACCGCAAGTGAAGGGCTAATCAACGCCATTTCTGGTAGTGGTGTATTCTATAAGTTTGAATTATTCCGTCAAACTTCTGATTACACAGAAACATTAACAGCTACTCCAGAAAATGGAACAATTGTATATGAGGGTAACGTAAATAGTGTTTTCTTCAAATTACAAAGCTCTTTAAGAAACCAGGTTAAAGTGTTAGCACAAAACCCAGACTTAAAGATTGTTGTTGAGACCCAAAACGGTGCTGAAGATGGCATTGGTAAATTCTTCTACTTAGGTCAAGAAAATGGTTGTCAATTGCTTTCTGGAACAGGAGCTACGGGCACCGCGTTTTCTGATCTCAATGGATGGAACCTCCAATTCAGCTATACCGAACCATTCCCAGCATCAGAGGTAAGTGGATCTACCACTTCATTCTCTAATGTATTAAGCGGAATCACCATCTCCTAATTAGGAAGATGTTTATATAAGAGTGGTAATGGGGGGTAGAAATGCCCCCCTAAACCCACCAAAATAAAAAATACTTAGCATCAAGAATTATGTTAAAGTTAGACAAATCACAAACTACCAATACTATTGCCCTTCATTTAGCGACTACAGCTTCGCTTAGTGATGTGGCTTTTGTTTATTCTCAATCATACGATTTATCTAACGGAACATTCTTTGGTAATGTTACCGAGACGAAAGGCAAATATAGGATAGTATCGATTAGCGGGAGTTCAATCCCAGCATATAGTGGTCAATATAATATTGACATTTATCAAGGAACTACAGCAGCTCCTGTAACTTGGGCTGCCGCTAATTTTGCTTGGAACAATAATTCCTATACTTGGAATAATGTTTCTGAGGCTGCCGTAACAGGTTCTATATTAAGAACCATTCGTGCTTGGGTAAGTGGATCTAATGATGTTTCATTTACCGAATACACTACAACAAATGAATATGGAACATACACAACATACGAATCGTAATGGAAGATAATAAAAAAATTCATTTCTCGGCCCTACCATATAATATTGACCGACCAAGAAAAATGGCAAACGAGAAAATAAATGATAAATTGATTAAATATGGTGATTACAATGATTTCCCTAATCACCTTATCTACTTGTATAATAATTCATCTATACACGCCACTTGTGTAAATGCTATCGTTGAATCTATTCAAGGCGATGGCTTAACTTGTGATATTCCAAGTGTATTAGATAAAGCAAATGCTGAAGGAGAAACTTGGAATGATATCTTTAATAAAGTATCCCTTGACTATTATTTGTTTGGTGGATTTGCTTTAGAAGTTGTTTATTCAAAAGATAGAGAAAAAATATCAAGTGTATATCACATTGATTTCTCTTATATTAGAGCTAAAGAATGTGATCATAGAGGCCATATTCCAGGATGGTATGTTGCTTATGATTGGGCTGAAAAATCACAATACCAGGTTAATTATGATGATGCTACATTCATTCCATCATATAACCCAGAAAAACGATATGAAGAATCTAAACAATTACTTGTAGTTAAACCATATCGTCCAAATCAAAGATACTACCCATTACCAGAATATATGGGTGCTTTAAAGATTATTGAAGTAGATTGTGAAACAGATAATTATCACGATTCAAATCTTAAGAATGGTCTTACACCATCACTTTCAATAGTCACTTATACTAATGCTACAGATGATGATAGACGTTCTATCGAAGCAATGTTAAGAGCACAATATGCTGGGACATCAAATAGCGGTCAATTATTCTATATGGATGTTGCTTCTAAAGAAGAAAAACCAGATATTGAACCAATCCCTAATAATGGAGGTGATGATTATTACTTAGCATTAAATGATATGGTAGTTCAGAAAATATTGACAGGACATCGTATTACCTCTCCTATGCTGTTAGGTATTAAAACCGAAGGACAACTTGGTGGTGCTCAGGAAATGTTAGATTCTTATACATTATTTTTGAATATGGTTATTAAGCCATATCAACAAGAGATTCTAAAAACATTAGAAAAACTTATCCAAATACAATCACAACAGGATATAGTTTTAGGTATTGAACAAAAGCAAATCCTTGATACAGGTGAAACAGAAGTAGATGTAGTAACGTCTAAGGAGGCTGAATCAGGTGAAGATGCTATGTTAGAAAACGAAATTGAACAAGATATAATTGAAGAAACAATAGGATAAGATGACCAATACTTTCATAATAAGCGAAACTAAGTTAAGGCAATTTTCTGATCTTAATGATAATGTAGATTCTTTGTTCTTGAAGAATGCGGTTCGTGAATCTCAGGATATAGAAATTGCTCGTATGTTAGGAACTAAACTATATCAAAAGATTCTTAGCGATATTGACGCATCTACACTTAGTGGTGTTTACAAAACATTAGTAGATGATTATGTTCAAAATGCTTTATTGTATTGGGCTTACTACTATGCGCTCGATGCTATATACTTAAGACCGAGAAATAACGGGGTATTACGCGCTACCGGTGGCGAGAACAGCGAAGGCGTTGATTTCCAACTTTACAACGTTAAACGCCAAAATGTTAAAAATAAAGCAGAATGGTATGGTGAAAAATTAGTTGAATATTTGATCGCTCAAGGCACTACCGTATTCCCAGAATTAGGTGAAAGTGTAGAGTTATACGAGCAGATCCCTGATTTTTCATTACAATATCAATCACCTATCGTTTTTAGAAATGGTGGGACAAGAGGATTCCATTTAGAAGAGGCAATTAGAGCTGGAATTCCGTTATCAGATTCGCGTTTTTCATATTTGCCTCCACCTAACCCAAGAACAAGAAACATACAATAACCATTAAGAATTATGGGACAGAATTTAGGACCTTTAAATATACAAGATAGCTACCAATCACTTGTTCAAATAAGTGGTTCACAACTTACCGATGGAACAGGTAGCTTGATTTCGTCTGTAAACGTAACAGCAGCAAATGCTACTACAGCTAATACAGCATCTTATGCTTTGACAGCTACCTCAGCGTCTTATGCTACAACAGCTTCATTTGCTCTAAATGGTGGAGGTGGAACGGTTGATACAGGTAGTTTGTTAACTACCGCGTCTATAAGCGATGCTACTATCACATTCACCAAAGGCGACGCAAGCACATTTAATATTACAGTAGATAACGTAGCAACCGCGGTTTCTGCATCAGAAGCTATTCATGCTGTTTCAGCTAATAGTGCTACAAGTGCTACAACTGCTACTTCAGCCGCTGAGGTAAACGTTGCTGCAGATACTGCAAACGCAACTCGTTACGTATCATTTACAGATACTACTACTGGAACAGATTATCAAAGAGTAGATGGTGGTTTAACTTATAACCCATTTACTAACGTATTAACTACTACAACATTTGTAGGTAATTTAAGTGGTAACGCAACTACTGCTACTACTGCTACTACAGCTTCATATGCTGTGAATGCTTCAACTGCTGATGTTGCTGTAAGTGCTTCACACGCTGTAAATGCTGATAGTGCTACAACAGCAACAACAGCAACTACAGCTACAAGTGCCTCTTACGCATCAACAGCAACAAGTGCCTCACACGCTGTAAATGCTGATAGTGCTACAACAGCAACAACAGCAACATCAGCATCATATGCTACAACAGCATCACACGCCTTAGGATTAGTTGATGGATTAAATATTAACGCAACAAGCATTTCAGCATCAAATGCTACATTTACATCAGCATCTATTGGATTTTTACAAACCGTAACAGGTTCAGCAACCATTATTGGTGACGCATTTATTTTACTAAACACAAGTGATGCTACACGATACGCTGGATTATTAGTAGAAGATAGTGGTTCAGCTACTCCTGTAAACTATACAGCATCGTGGTTCTTTGATTCATTAACAAATGATTGGAACTACGAATACACAACTACAGCATCTACAGATTACGCTGTAGCATTATTTGCCCCATCATATTCAAGTAAAGGTTCACCAACATACTTAACAACAAATGCTATTGTTAAAGCAAGTGGTTCACACCACTTAGTTGAATCAAATATTAGTGATGATGGTAGTAAAGTTAGTATCAATAGCAATGTAGATGTTACAGGTAGTATCAATGCTACAGATTATATTAGTTCATCTGCAGGATTTATTGTAAAACCTACATCACAACCTACAGCCCCTATTCAAATAGGTGGTTTAGAAAATGAACCTTCTGTTTACTTTGAAACCGAAAGAGATGGAGTTGACCAACTTAGATTAGTAAGCACTACTACATTAAACTCTATTGTATTAAACCAATCTGGTTCACAAGTTGTAAAGATTGATTTTGGTAATAGTGCTGGTGAAATCGAAGCAAGTGGTGATATTACATTAGACCCACAAGGAGGTCAAGTTGTAGTTCTTACAGGTATTTCAGCATCTTTAGGATTTACAGGTAGCTTACAAGGTAATGCAGATACAGCTACATCAGCATCATATGCTACAACAGCATCACTTGCTATAAATGCTGAAAAAGCATTTATCAATGTAACGGATACACCAGATACAGGTTTTCCTATTGTATTTACAGATGCTTCATCAGCAAGTTTTAGTAACCTATATAGAGAGGGAACAACACTACCTATACTTCAATATAATCCAGCTACTAACACATTAACGGTTAAAAATATTGTTAATGAAGGTAGTTTAGTAGTTACAGGTTCAGCTGTTATTACAGGTTCATTAGCTGTTACAGGTAGTGGAGTTAATATTTTAAGTGGTTCATTTAGTGGTTCTACGGTTGATAATATTACAGATGTATATGGCACATCAAGTATTCAACACATTGTAACATTAACACAAGCAGAATATAATGCTATTTCAGCATCAGCAGATCCTAACACATTATATGTTATTGAAGATGCTACAACACCAAGTGACTTCCCATACACAGGTTCAGCTATTATTAGTGGTTCACTTACAACTATAGGTGATTCTGTATTTAGTGGTAGTGTAGTTGGTGAAGTAGGTGGTTTAACTATAGCATCTACAACAGCATCAATGGATTGTTCAGCAGGTAACTTCTTCACATTAACATTAGTAAGTGGAAGTGATACACACTTAGATGCTTCAAATATTAAAGCAGGACAAACTATCAACGTTAAACTAACACAACCAGGAACAGGATATGGCACTATTTCATTTAGTAGTGATTTTGCCTTCCCAACAGGTTCAACATATACAGGTTCAGCAGCATCAAATGCTGTAGATATTGTTTCAATGGTATCATTTGATACAAGCAAACTTTACGCAAACCAAATCGAAAACTTAGTATAATATATGTTTACACCCACAGCCATTTTTGCTAAACAAGCTGCAGCCGTTGGACCTGTAATTCCAATTCCAACTACAAATTTAATTATGTGGTTAGATGCCCAAGAAGGTATTACTACCTCAGGTGGTTATGTAACGGATTGGGCTGACCAATCAGGAACAAGTAACGATGCTACAGGGCAAAATGGTGGTGTTACTTATGCTACAAGTATTGCTTCTATCAACAACTTAAACGCATTAGATTTTGCTTATAATGATACCAGGTTTATGGCATATACTAATGCCTTAGTTCCTAACCAAAATGATGGATTACATATATTCCTTGTAGGAACACAAGAATACGATGGTAGAATGGCAGGTAACTATTACCCAGCATTTATTAGTGAAGGTGATGCTTCAAGACAAGTATTAGGTTTAGTAGGTAAAAAATATCCTGAAACCTATATTGCCCCAGCTACCGACAACTATGCTGCTGGTGGTGCCTATAATAATGGTTCATCTACTTATACTTCAGGAACATTCTATACTTGGGAATGGCAAATGGAAGATTGGTATAACCATCAGTTTTCTCCTTATATTAACGTATCTACTATTTTTAGAATGAATGGTTCCTCTATTGGCACATTACTTGATTGGAGTAGTAGCCAAACAGGTAGAAATACTACTAAAAAATGGATTGGTAACTTTAAGGATACAACAACAGGTGGTGGTGGTTCGATGTTAGAAGGATATATTGCTGAGATTATTGCTTATAGCGCTCCATTATCTTCAGGTGATGCAGCTACAGTTAGAAGTTATTTACAGACTAAATACGGACACTACTAAGATGGAGCCAATAAAAGACACATTAGCTAACTTTACAACTATAACAGCGTTAGGTGCTGTATTGATGGATTGGAC
>Ga0208161_1000949_pt1 | contig 15995 bp, 18 predicted proteins | sample CB_VirMetaG_3_FD_184538 | JGI IMG/M metagenome (GOLD analysis project Ga0208161, IMG submission 184538) | Freshwater to marine saline gradient viral communities from Chesapeake Bay - CB_1508_1S Viral MetaG (SPAdes) (version 4) | ecosystem: Environmental > Aquatic > Marine > Coastal | place: USA...
TTACCCTCTATCTTCCTCTGTCTGGGAGAGGAGGTGGGGAGATTCGGACATTTCCAACCCTCCCCATACGACGCTACGGAAGATACCCGTAGTAGAAGTTGGCGTCTACTTAGTTAATCGCTAAGGACTACCAAAGCCCAAGGTCGGACTTGAACCGACGACCTACGCTTTACAAAAGCGTTGCTCTATCCAACTGAGCTACTCAGGCATACTCCACAACCTGGATTCGAACCAGGGACCAGCCGATTAACAGTCGGCGGCTCTACCGCTGAGCTATTGTGGAATAAGGAACCAAAAGGTTCAGAGCGAAATACGGGATTCGAACCCGTGACACCAACTTGGAAGGATGGGATGTTACCACTACACCAATTTCGCTGGCGACTCAGGTAGGACTCGAACCTACGACCGACTGCTTAGAAGGCAGTTGCTCTATCCAACTGAGCTACTGAGTCATGGGACAATCATACCATTTTAAGATTTGATTGTCAAGTAGGACGAGAGGGACTTGAACCCTCACAGGCAATGCCCGACAGATTTTAAGTCTGGTGTGTCTACCAATTCCACCACCGTCCCGAAAAGTACCTCTTAATAAGGTAATAGGAGTGGAGGGAGTCGAACCCCCAACCGCGCACTAATCTGGTGCATACAGAAGGTATAAGCTTCTCGCTCTGCCAATTGAGCTACACTCCCTTGAACATATAACAATCATACCACATGTATAAATGGTTGTCAAATGGTTGACATGTGGCACGGAGAGAGAGGGATTTGAACCCTCGGTGAAGTTACCCCCACACAGACTTTCCAGGTCTGCACCTTAAGCCACTCGGTCATCTCTCCAAGAGACCTCCCTGTTTGTGCATCGTTGAGAGGCATGGGAGGGGTGAGACTTATACGAAGTGTGGACCTCCGCTGCTCATGAAATAATAGTATCAGTTTTCAAGGTTGCTGTCAAGTCTAGATTAGTCTTCGTTAAGATTTTCTAATGATAGATAGGTAATTTCATCCGTGTCATCAGAAATATTAATCCATTCATCAAACTCTTCTGCGATAGATACAGCGTTAAATTGAGATTCAGTATCTCCTTCTGCAAGTTCATGAATCCTATTAATAGACCAATCTCTAATAATTGGGAGAGGTTCAATCACTTTTTCCATAATAATCTTTTCTGAAGTATCTGCTGAGGATGTTGCTATTGTAGTAGGCGGGGATACCATTGTCAAGGGCTTCTGTGAGGACATCATTTTTGAAGAGTTGCCTCGTTTCCTCGAAGTTGGTTTTACCTTTGGTTTTGTGGAGGGAGAGGATAGTCCGTCTGAATATCCCTCTACCATAATGTTCCACATCTTCTTTAAGTTCTGGGCAAGATCCATAATAGGTTTTCCAATCAGATTCAGACTTTACTTTGCGTTTTTTTCCTTTGGGCGTTCTAAACGACCAAAAATATTTTCTACCAATGTACTGTCGTTGGTTGGAGAGATTGGTAATGTTATAAACAAAACCAAAGTGGTCCCCAATATCAGCACTGGTGAAAGCACTACCATTATAGATCCAAGGGTTCTCATAGTCAATATCTGTACTCATCAATAATATCAAGGACTTCGTTTAAGTATTTATGGGCGAGTCCTTTGGAGTCCCAACTAGGTTGATCACTATACAATCTATTTTTTAATTTTAAGATGCGAACTTTTAGTTCATCTTTTGTGAGTTGATTTTTTGACATAAAAAAGAGGAGATTTCTCTCCTCTATCTATGTGCATATTCCTATCCATTCTTTATTATAGTCATAATCTCCAAACAAAAAGTCATCACATTCTGCTGCCTCTCTATATGCATTTAAAATTTCTTCTTCACACCATTCATCATAATTGGAATCCTGCGAAAGTATTTTTGGTAACATCTTGTTTTATTCCTCCAACTACGTAAGACTCAACTTCCGTTTCTTGTGGAGCAACTTGAAGTCCTTTAGAGGAAATCCAATGCTGAGTCCAAGGAAGTGGATTATTATTTGCTGCAATATCATATTGTGGCTTAAGACCAATAGCTTTAAGTCTTCTATTTGCGATCCACTCTACATATTGCTGAAGAAGTTTATCGTTTAGTCCAATCATGCTCCCATCTTTGAACAGATAATCTGCCCAACGTTTTTCTTCATTTACAGCACGATCAAACATAGCATAAGTCCACTCTTCTTCTTCCTTCATAATCTGCTTCATTTCTGGATCATCACCATCACGCCATTTGTTCAGAATGTTCTGAGTGATAGCTAGGTGTTGATTTTCGTCTCTTGCGATAAGAGAGATGATCTTAGCGGATCCTTCCATAAGCTTAAGTTCGCCAAAGGCGAAACTGCAAGCAAAACTAACGTAAAACCGAATACCTTCAAGAATGTTAACGTTTGCGACTGCTCTGTACAGTTTTCGTTTGACATCGTTAAGTGTTTCCTTTGCGTATGATACTCCTTCAAGATTATGCATCCAAGTATTAGATGCACCATATTGTTGTGATGATTGAATGAAGTCATCATATGACTCTGTAACGCTCTTAGCACGTTCCAGAATACGCTCATCAGTCACAATCTTATCAAACACCTCAGAAGGGTCTGAATAGACATTTTTAATAATATAAGTGTATGAACGTGAGTGAATCATTTCCATGAATCCCCACACTTCCATACATGCTTCCAATTCAGGTAGTGAGCAGTATGGAATAAATGCCATACCAGGACCACGACCCTGAATAGAGTCAAGCATAATCTGATACTTCAGATTAGAAGTATAGATATGCTTTTGCTCTGGACGAAGTGTCTGATAATCACCACGATCCTTCTGGAGAGACACCTCTTCAGGTCTCCAGAAGTATCCTAGTTGTTGAGTAGTAAGTTTATCGAAGATTGGATACTTGTATGAATCATACCTTTGAACTCCTAAAGGTTTTCCAAAAAACATTGGTTGTTTTTTGGTATTCACTTGCTCAGTGTTAAAAACTGTCATTCCCTTAATACTAGACTCATTATAATCTTTGTCTTTTAAAAAATCGTATTGCATTCTTTACCTCTAAGTATATTTTATCGGAGTATTGTATTAGATTTTACAAGATTCGCAATCCTCCTCTTCACTACTTACAATATCATTTATGTATTTTTCTATTTCCAAAGCTCTCTGAATATTTTCTTCAACCATGGAATCATTTTTCATATCATGAGTATTTTGATAATAGCTGGTTTTCCAACCATATTTGTATGTTGTTAGAAAATCTTGAGCCATTACAGACACAGGAACTTCATTGTCAGGATAGTTTTCTGGATTATAACTCCAGTTTCCAGAGATTGCTTGGTCATAAAACTTTTGCATTACGGCAACAATATTAATATATCCACGATTAGATTTCATATCCCAGAGAAGAGTGTAGTTATTCTTTAGCGTAGAATATGATGGAACAATCTGCTTAAGAGGTCCTTTTTTCGACTTTTTAATGGACAAATAATCTCTAGGTGGTTCGATTCCATTTGTGGCATTTGACACAACGGAGCTGCTCTCCGAAGGCATTTGTGCGGACAGTGTGCTGTGTCTGAGACCGTGTTCCAAGATAGATGCTCTAAGACCTTCCCAATCATGATCTAACCCAATATTTGTTATTTCATCAACATCCTTTTTATAAGTATCGATTGGTAAAATCCCATCAGAATATTTTGTTCTACCAAAATCACTGCACCATCCTTTCTCTTTTGCAAGTTGATTGGATGCCTTTAAAAGGTAATACTGAAAACTTTCAGAAAGTCCATGAACCGCATCCCATGCTCCTTGAGAATCATAATTAAATCCTAGTTTTGCCAAATAATGAGCGAGACCAATAAAACCTATTCCAAGGGATCTACGTGCCTTTGTAGCACGTTCTGCTGCCTTTACAGGATAATCTTGATAGTCAATCAATTCTTCCAATCCCCGAACAGAAAGATCACAAAGATCTTCCAGTTCAGTATCATTTTTAATCTTGCCAACATTGATAGCAGAGAGAATACACAGAGCAATCTCACCGTCACCATCGATATGTTGGAGAGGATCTGTAGGAAGTGTGATCTCCTGGCATAAGTTAGACATGTTTACTTTGTCTTTGAAAGAAGAGTGAGAGTTACAATGGTCGATATTCATGATGTAGATTCGACCAGTCTCTGCTCTCTCCTTCAGAAGATCCAGAATGAGTTCTTGAGCTCGGATAGTCTTTCTTGGAACAGATGAATCTCGTTCATAACCCACATATAACTCGTCAAATCTATCAGTGCCAAAAGCATCATACAAACCAGGAACGTCGTGAGGAGAGAAGAGGGATACTTCTGCGTCTGCGATGAATCGTTCATAGAAGAGTTTACTGATTTGGATAGAGTAGTCTAGTTTGCGAACACGATTGTCCTCTGTACCTTTGTTGTTTTTGAGAACTAAGATGTCTTCGATTTCTTGGTGCCAGATTGGGAAGTGGACAGTCGCTGATCCACCTCGGATGCCATTCTGAGTGCAGCATCTGACAGTTGCTTCAAACTTTTTGAGAAATGGAATAACACCTGTATGTTGAACTTCTCCGCCTCTGATCTTACTGTTGATGCCACGGATTCTACCTGCGTTGATACCGATTCCCGCCCTTTGTGCAACGTATCTGCCAATAGCCATATCACTAGTAAAGATACTATCGAGGGTGTCATCAACATCAACAAGGACACAGCTAGCAAATTGTCGAAGTGGAGTTCGCACTCCCGCCATGATAGGTGTGGGAATGTTGATTTTGTGCTTTGAGATTGCGTCATAATACCTCTTAACATATGACATTCTTGTTTCTTTTGGATACTCTGCAAAAATTGTCAGAGCAATCATCATGTACATAAACTGTGGAGTTTCATATACCTTTCCAGAACTTCTATCTTGCACGAGGTACTTGTCAACGACTTGACGTAGACCTGCATAAGTGAATAGATAGTCACGATCATGATCAATAAATGAGTTAGATTTATCAATCTCCTCTTTAGAATATTTAACAAATATTTCTTTATCATATACACCTACTGAAGTACACCTCATAATATGATCTTCAAGATGTGGAGTATCTTTAATCATACCATAAAGACTCTTTCTCAATGAGAATAGAAGTAGCCTTGCGGCAACATATTGGTAGTTTGGGTGGTCTAGATCAATCAAATCAGAAGCAGAACGAATCAGAATCTCTTGAATCTCTGCAGTGGTAATTCCATCATAAAACTGGATACCAGACTTCATTTCAACTTGACTAGCAGACGCTCCAGAAAGACCCTTACATGCCTCTTCAACCATCACATGTATCTTATCTAGGTCAAGAGGCTCTACTCGACCATTTCTTTTAATAACCTTAGTTCCGTTACTCATACTTTTTTCCAATTAGTAAACTTTAACTTTGCTTTTAGTCCAGAATAAGTATTAGATTCTATCAAAGATATCACATTATGTCCAGAAAGAATCATATCATTAATATCCTTCTCATCAATATTTGAAGGCCAAATAACTACCTTATCTCCGCGCTGTATGGTTTTAGCAATACGTTCGGTGATTTCTTTATTTCGTGGTTCGTTATCGTATATCCAAGTAGGGCTATCAATACCCCACTTGTCAAGATCACCATCTGCACCACAAAGAGCAATCGCATTTGGAATGAATGTGCTGTCAAATGGTCCTTCTGTAACATAGATTGGTTTTGTTCTATCGATTTTGTCGAGTCCATAAATTTTTGGCGCTTCCTCATCAAGCATTATAGTAATATATTTAACCTCGCTAGGTCCAATCGATCTTCCTTGTATACCCACAAGTTTATTATCATAAACAATAGGTATTATTATTCTAGGTTCATCATATTCAGTATTAGCAAAGGTCTTCTTTAAACTATTAACCCAAGTTTTAAATTTAGGGGTGTAATAAAATTTATCTGGATTAATATTTCTATTTTTTAAATATGTTTTTGATTCCAGATTTTCTGATGCTCTTGGTAAATCCAATTTAAAAGTTTTTTTAAATTCTGGTTTTTCAAATTCAAACTTAGGTTCACTAGAAACAAAATTCTTACCTGTTTTATTCTCTTTAAATTTTTCCATAGAGTAACTTTTATGAAGTGGAGCATCAAGCTGCTTCAAAAAGTTATTAAAAGAAATACTTATGCCACAATTGTGACATTTATAATTCATATTGTTCTTAACTGAATATAAGTATCCCCTGGTCTTATTTTTATTCTTTTGAGAGTCTCCACAAATAGGACACCTAAAATTGTATAGACCACTCTTTACTTTTTTAAATTTCTGCAATCTTGTAGAAATTAAATTGACATACTTATTGTCGATAAGATCCATACTCAGTCAGTGGAATCAACCTACTATAACACTACCAGATTCTACTGTCAATATCAAAACTTAATAGACAAACACTAAGTATACTTGTCCATTTTACTATAGTGTTTGATACCTTTTGCAAATCGTAAATAGACTTTGATCTTGTTGTCATGGTCTTTTAGCAACCACAACTATTTATTTTTTGATACTTCAGTATTAAATTTATTGGTATTATTATGAATCCATGGTTGTAGAATTCCAAATAGACCTACGGTAAATGTAAGAAGAGTTGCCATGCCAACCATGATCCATTTTGTCTTAGATGCATCCTCTGTCTTTGCTTCTATAGAAGCTACTCTTTTATCCAACCTTTCTTCTAGTTCAGACATTTCATCTTTAATATCATCAAACATTTTTAAAATTAGTTCATCATTCCTAGAACTTTGATCTATCCTTTCCTCATGTTTTGTAAGAATCTGGGCAATTCTATTATTTCCTTCAGATATTTTATCAACTGCCGCCTCTAATTTTGTCAACATCTCTCTAGAGAGCTCTTCATAAATATTGAGTTTAGATTCTAAAACATCTAATTTTGAATTTGCCCAAAACATCTTATTTACCTTTTGAGTTTTTGTTTCTTACTAAGAATTTACTATACTCTTTAGGTAATTTACGCATTAGTTTAGATCTACCATCCAACTTACCTAATCCAGGATCATATCCTGCCACTGGTCCAGACTTATCAGCAGAACCACTAAACCCACCACTAGTACCTGGAGCATTAGCAACCATGTTCTCTCGGATTATTTGAATTACTTTGTCGATCGGGTTCATTTGGTTCCTATATTTTTTAATTCTTCCAAACAATATTCATCTATTTGAATATCATGAATGTATGTTCTTGGATACTCTGGGATTCTATCCAAGAACATTACAAACGTTTTCATAGTGCTCCAAAGTTCACGTTCTATTTTATAGAATAACATTGGAGTTGTTGCATCTCCAAAAATATTATATAAAATTATAAAATGATTTATTAACAAATGAGACTTTAATTGTCCAGTATTTTTATATCTTTTAAGTAATCGTTTTATATATTTAAAATGATTCAAATCACGATTAAAGTCTTCTTTTGTTACTGATTGTGGATTCTCATAATTTTTTATAGCAAATAATAAAAAATTATCTTCATTCAACTCCGTAAAATTCATTCTTTAAAAACTATCAATTAATGGATAGTGCTGCAGAATCAGAAGTCTCAGAAGCACCACCAGCAGTTGTAATAACAACTCTGTACTGATATCCATCAAGTGAAGAATCAGTTAGAGTTACGCCAAGACCAGCAGTTGCTGATCCAATAATGGTTGCACCATCAGAGAGATTAGTGTATGCTGCACCAACGCTAGATGCATACTGCCACTGATAGGATAGTGCTGCTCCAGGTGTTGCAACTGCAAGTACACTAAAGAGTGCATCATAAGGAAGATCACCTGTTGTGATTGCAATTCCTGCAGGTTGGGTGTTAATAGTAATGAACTCGTCTGGAATAGTTGCATCATCATCTGCATCACCGAATGCAGAATATCCAACAGCACCTGTAGAGATTCCAGAGAATGCAACTAAAGTCTCAGACTTAACTCTCAATTCTCCATGTTGGTCAACGTAGGTGTGAACACCAACCCAACCACCATGTGCTACTTCGTACTTAGTTCCTCTAACTGCACCAGTCTCAAATTGATCAACACCACGAATTGCTGAGTCTTTAGTATCAGCATTCGCAAGTGTGTATACAGGCTTTTGAGAGATCGTATAATCAACTGATGTTGGAGTTGCTGCACCGCTGAGATAGCGGATGGTAGCAATACCAAGGGTAGTTTCATCAGTAATTGAAGCAATAACTGCCTCACCGAAAGTTGCTCCTACACCAATGGTAATAACGCTACCTACAGTAGCCGCTCTAAATGATGTTCCAGTTCCAGTAATAGTATTGTTAGCATAATCAATAGTTACTGTACCAGGAGAATAAATACTGTCCGCTGTTCCCCAGAGTGCCATGTTACTTCCTTAAATTAAATCTAGTATGTTTTTATTTATAAATTTCGGTCAGGCAGTCTCTTCTTTTTTGAATAGAAGTGCCTCGACAACATCAACTGCTCCATCATCCAACTTATTGTCAGTAGACTCTGCAAGAGAACGAAGGACAGAGATCAAATAACGACGAACTTCCTCTCTCTCAAGGAGATGATTTAATGTTCTTTTTGCGAGTGGTAATAGTAGTGCCCACATAATTTTTTACCGTATGGAATATAATATATATAAGACTTCAGTCGAATCTTGAAGACATATTATCTTGTGATCTCTTAGCAGCAGCACGACGCGCTGCTACTTTTTGTTCAGGAGATCTTGGAGCACCCCATTGACCAGCAGTGGGTGGTTTCTTACCAGGAACCTTCTTACGCTGTCCAGCAGGTGTTCCTTCCATACCACGAACCATTCTTTTTACATGAGTAAATGCTTTGTCATCTTTCGCACCACCTTTAGCAGTTGGTTTGCCAGTCTTGGTATTGATACCAGTTTCTTTTTCTACACGATTCAATTCATTAAGACTTTTTGATTCACCCACCATTGAACGAATTTTTGCTCTGGCATTTTCAACTTGCTTTCTTTCAGTATCTTTTTGCTTTGCACTTACTGAAGGATCACTTTCTTCATTACTTACAACTTTCTTAACATCCTTTGCAACTTTTACAGTAGTTTTGACACCAGAAGCAACTCCTTTACCAAACTCTGATGCTGCCTTACCTCCAACTTGTGCTGCTTTTTTTGCAGTTGACATAGCAGCATTGTGGCGTTCCATACCTTTCTTATAGGCATCAACAGCACGGAATACTCCTCTGGCAATGGCGTCTCTTACTGGTTTCTTATTAGATTGCTTATCTTTTGCAGATTTAGTAGGAACTGAAGGTGCTTTTGCTGCTGGTTTTGTGGTTGGTTTTTTTGCTGCCTTTGCCTTTTCTTTAGCATCAATTTCAGCTTTTACTTGGTCATAGGTTTTTCCGCCTGTTCTTTTTTTGGCAGATCTTGCTTCAGACAACTCAATATCTTCATTTAATTGAGTATTATAATAAACACCAAGGTCCATAACAAAATTAAAAAAGTTCTCAATTCCAATCTCTTCAATTACATAATCAACACCTTCATCATTAAGTCCCAGATTGTAAAAATATTCTGTTGCATAATTAACAGATTCCATAACAAAATCTTCAGTAAGAGTTACCTCTTCAAGTAAAACACCACCAAGATTATCTACTGCTTCTTTTAATTCTGGATTAATAGTAATAAACTTACTATTGTTTACACCATTTCCAGTGACTTTTTTTTCTTTAGTCTCAGTCTCTGCCTCAAAAAGATTTAATTCCGATCTCCAATCAGAGTAATCTTCATTATTTTTCTTACGAGTATCTTTTCCATCAGGTTTTCCACCCGTTGCTCTTTGGATAGCATTGTGAACTACACCAGCGTGTTCCTTGGATGAAGACTCTTTTTTACCGTCACCATCATAATCTTTCTTTGCTTTTTTACCTCTTGGTGCTTGAAGTGCTGCAGCAGTCTGCTCACCCTTTTTACGCTCACCCTCATATGGAGTTCCATATTGTGTTGGAGTTACAGAGGTAATCTGTGGATTCTTTCTCAATTGGTGAATCTTTTTGCTATCAGCATATCTACGATAAGGAGTTCCAAAACCTTTTGCTGGTTTTACCAATACTTTTTGTTTCGATGCCTCATCAATTTCATACTCTTCTTTTTTAGTATCGCCACCACCAAAAAGCATTGCTTTTGCAGCGTCTTTTACAGGAGAAGATGCACTAGAATTTTGAAGAACTTGATTGAATGCTCTCTCTAAAGGTAAATCTTCTCTTCTTGCCTTATATCTAGTATCATAAGCAAGCTGTCTTGCTGCTTTTTTGATAGCATCTCCACCATCACCACCAGCATTAGTTGGTTGCTCTTTTTTAGATGCAATTTTTGGTTGGATCTTCGCTTCCATTTCAGTCAAATATACTTTATGAAGATCAGTAACAATATGCTGTAATTTTTCCATTCCCGTGAATTACGCTTTTTTCTTATATTTATTTATAAAATTCCTAATGCTCTTAACGTCAGACATCTTCATTGTATATTTTCTAAGAGAATCTGTACCAACTTCTCTCTGACTTGCTGGAACTCCAGAAACTTCTGTCCATTCTATGACATCAGTAATCCAAGATTTAAACATGTTACCTTCCTGAGTAACGCAAATTAAATGATTGGTTCCTCTTCTAACAATCTTACCAACCAACTGCGTATTTAAATTTTGAACATATTGCCCTTCACAAAAAATTTCACCACTAATATACCTTTCTCTCAAATTATTATTTTCTTCTACTTTTTTCTTTAAAATTTTAGTCTGAGTTGCAACTGGTCTTTGATTATTTTGAGTTCTTATTTGCTTAGGATCTTGCTTACCAAGAACTTGATTTTGATTATAAAACTTTAATCTACCATTTACATTTTTAGCAATAAATTCTCCAGTATTTTTATCATGATATCCACCATGACCGTCTGGCACTAAACCAAGTCGCCTCCCTTGAATGGAGGCGATAGATCTTGATTCTTCAATAAATTTTGAGAATTTTTTCATAACTGTTTTGATATAATAATATTTATCTTTTTAAATCTCTTTACTTTTATTCCTATTAGCATAATCTCTAGTAAATATTCCTCCCCTCAATCCTTCCTTATATTTTCTTGTGGTAGAATTAGTAATTCTTCTAGAAGATTCACCCTTCCTTGCGGTAAGAGTTGGTTCATATGCAGATTGAAGTGAGGTAATATTGTTTTTATTTACAACCTTATTAAAATCCAATTTAAGTATTGATCTTTTATCTCTAGTTGCTCCAACCTTTTTAATTCTAGGAGTACCTTGAGCAATAAAATCTACACTATCATACCCAGAAGACTTTTTACAATCTGGACCAAATACTGCCATTTTTTTCAACTCTCTATCTTCAATAGGTCTCCAAAGAGTATTATAATCATCAGAATATGTGTCCCAATTATCAATAACTAAATCCTTAAAACTTTCAACTTCTTTGTGTTTAGATATGGCATTACCCGCTCTATCAGATATTCCACCATATTGCTGAAATGATTTTGCATCAGTTCCCAACTTATAAGATATAAATCCAATCTCTTTAGGGTTATTGGAATCGTCAAATGCAACTATAACGAAGTCAGCTTTTTTTGTTCCCACACCACCCACAAAACCAGCAACATTTTTAAAAAGTTTAGATTTTATTTTTATATCTACAGGTTTTCCCTCACCAAGTCTTTGTATTTCAGAATTTAACCTTTTAATAACTTCAACTTCCGATCTCTCGGAAGGAATTCTTGCTAATGAACGATCAATAGAAAATGATTTTATCAACAAATCATTCCATATAGACCCAACTTTTGCAGCAAAATCTTTACCATTACGAAACTTAAATAATATCCTTATGGCGGTATCCTTATCACTCAAACGAAGATATGATGTTATTTCTATTCCATTGAATGAAGATCCAGGTAATTTTTTTTCAACAAATTTTATTTGATTTTTCTTTAAAAAATCCTCTACTAATTCAAGAGAATCTGGTCTATCATTAGACTTAACAATAATAGTTGCATACTGTTGATTTTTATTAACAGGATTTGGAAATTTACCAGATCTTTCAACTACAATTTTATTACTATTAAGCCCCTTTTGAAGCTTTTTAAGTATAGTTTCGTTTGTAAGATTATCCATTGATACAAACTTTTATACTTATTTATATACCCAGTATAGGACTTGAACCTACACGTCACAAGGACAACAGGACCTAAACCTGCCGCGTCTACCAATTCCGCCAACTGGGCAAAAATATGGATTACTCCATATATATTAAAATATCAAATGTCTCCTTCAGAACGAACTTCAGAACGTTCTATACTAAATGTACCTTCAGGATACCTTGAAGAAAGTTTTTCAAAGTTCATTTGTAAGATTTCATCAAAAGAAACATTAAGTGCCATACATGCTTGAGCAAGATACCAACAAATATCACCCAACTCGCGTTTCATGTGAAAAGCATTATCTTCTGTATAAGATTTACCCTGAAAGATAATTTTTTTCACGATCTCAGTAAACTCCCCTGCTTCGGCAGTAAGCCCAAGAGCAGCGGTAAGCAGTTGAGTTACATTTGCTCCGCCTGCTTCCAACTCATTCATTCTAGACATAAGAGTTGGGTAATCTAGACTAGGAGCACTTGTAGTTTGCTTCACAAAGTCAATATACTTTTCAGAATCAATTTTTTTGTTTTCATTCATAATTTCTAGAATTTCCGTAATAAATTACTTTTAAATCAGGAGATTTAAATTTTCTCCAGGGATCTACAACTATACTATCTTTTGGTATTTTGCAGTATAGTTCTTCTTCGGTTGGAGCATCCCAGTATCTATATGTTGTGGTTACGCTGTGTGCTAGAAGAAAAACTGCTGCTTCGTTGCTATTATATACATCTTTTATAAAACTGTCAACATAAACTGGAGCAACTCCCAATTCTTTACAATAGTGTCCAACAAGTAAACTGTAACTTCCATCAAGATATTTTACTCTTGGTTTATATGACTTTCCATGAATTACTATTGGAAGATTATTTTCTTTAGATAATTTTACCAAAAACTCTGCAAGATTTTTTGCTTGAATTTCTCTAGATTTAATAACTGATTCAAAAATATCATATCCCAAGTTTAATTTTTTTGACAAATATCTTAAAGCAATATTATCTCTAGGATGACATGCACCGCCATCTCCCATTCCAGCAGTCATATAAGAAGAATTAATAATTCTAGTTCCAGCTGAACATAATGCATTTGTAACTACATCAACATTAATATTGCCCTGCTTCATTGCAACATCTTGAATCATGTTTACAAATCCAATCTTTGTGCTAATAAAGGTATTATAAAAAACTTTAATGCACTCACATTCATCCCAAGTTCCCACAAAATAATTTGGATTATTTTCCATAATTGTATGGTAAAAATCTATTAATTCTTTTGCATCACCAGTTTTTGTTCCATCTTCTGTCCCAATTATAACCATTTCTGGATTTACCATATCCCAAGCAACTGTTCCCATTGCAATTAGATATGGATTATATACAAATCTTGCATTTGTAATTAATTTCTGCAAATGTTCTCTAGTGGTTCCAGGAAGAACTGTTGATATTAAAACCACCAATTGCCCATTCGCTACTTTATTTACTTCACGCAAACATTCTTTAACAATAGAATAATCAAAATCTTTTGGTTCCAAATGTGTTGACGGAGTGCTTCCATCATAATCTGGATGGTGTGGTGTAGGAACTGCAATGAAAATAATTTCGGAATTTTGAACTAATTCATTTATAGATCCACATATATTAATAAGATCACTATTTCTATATTCAACATCATAACCATAAACAATATGATTCTTTACGGCAATTTGTGTTGCACAAGGAAGTCCAAGCTTACCCAATCCAATAAAACCAATGTTCATTATCCTCTCTCCAAATCTAAAGTAACACAATGAAAACCACCACTGAGAGTTCTCTGATGTCTCATTGGAAGCATTGCACAATCAATACCATAAGTTTCTAGTATTTTTCTTGTTGGATGTTGATCCTCTTGTAATGCAACCAAATTGGGTGATACGCTAAACAAATTCATATTAGACCACTCTGAAGCATTATTATACCCTGGATAGTATCCAATGTCCACTGGGTCTGGACAATTTATAACATCCCAAGTATTAAAAGGATAAGGTAACATATCTTTAGATTTAACTCTCGTAGGATTGACCATTAATAATCCTTCTCTTAAAAAGGCAACGGTAGTATCAATGTGAACATAAGTATAGATATCTTTTACAACTCTGACTGTTACTTTTGATCCCATCATTTTTTGAAGTAATGTTGCTCCTGCCATATTTCCGCTGTTAGACAAAAGATACAAAACATCATCATTAGCACGAATAATATTAGCGGCGTCAAAAGCTGGAGTAAGTTCTGTTAATGCAAGTTTTTCTGGATTTTTAATGCAAGATTCATCATATAATCCATCATGATAAGAACAAGGAATTTCTATAGTATTTGGAATGTGATGCATAAAAGATCTCCAATTACCTCTTCTAGATCTAAGAGGTTGTGGTGTTGCTATAGACACATTACCATGAACAAAAACAGAATCTCTTGGACAGTAATTATAATATTCTGTAGGTTCTCTTTTAGGTCTTAAAACTTCTACACCTTCACCTCGCAAAAAATTGCAGAATACCTCCAAATCTTCATTGGCTTCGTTTATTACTTTTTCTGGATACAATCCAGAAGGAATATCAGATACATCTTCTATTCCAGCATAATTAATTGTTCTCAAACTTTTATCCATTGAAGGAATTTTTGCATAATCAGCAACGCCAACAATAACCTTTTTTAATATATCCCATTCATTAGTAGAATTCATTTTTTTAAAATTGCGATGTTAATACTATCATATTAGAGTCATTATTTTTACCATAAGTAAAAAACTCATCTAAACTATATTTCAAATGCCTTTTCATCCACCAATAATAATAAGCACATCTAGATCTTTCATGATGAACTCTGTCTATTTGTAGACTAAATTCTGTACTTGGAAGATCTGTATTTGTTGTTATCAATGGAATACAATATGTTCTACCAGTGTGACCAATAAAATAATCTACTGTTGCAGAAGTTGAATTGTAATTTTTTATTGCTACATTCTTATTGAAAAAATATTTTTCACCATAACAATGAATAGACAAAAGTTTTTCAACATAATCCCTATTAAGAACAACTGGTCCAAAATAACTATGTCTAAGCTTTGGGTGAAGAAAAAATGGAATAAATTCTGTAGATTCAAATCCTAATTGAATGCAATCCCAATCATAAGGAACTCTATTCATAAGATAGTCCCAGTCAAAATTCCAATATTCTATTAAATTTAAATCATAATCATCTTCCATTAATATTAGATATTCATCATCATTGGTATTAAACCAATGCTTAATGAATTCCAAATGAGATACAGCATTGGATAAACAATACGCAGGCACTCCTCGTACATCACCATGTACATATTTTTCCCCCCATTCTTGAATGTTTGAGGATAAAAATTTTGATCCAGAAACTCTAGTATAATTAACTCTCCAATAATTAAATTGATCTTCCATATATTTTCTACGGTCAGATCTATTGTCCAAATTAAAATAATATATGTGGGGAAGGTTCTTTAATTTATTCATGACCATATTATACTCTTTTTAATCATACCTTTATCATTTGGTTTTCCATATAAAAATATCTCATCCAAATTATACTTTTTGCTATCAAATCTCCACCATTCATAATACTTTATTCTATTATTTTTTATTAATGTATATTTTTTACTTTTGATATCAAAAAATTCTAAGTTATTTGGGAATATAGGAAGGCAATAAGTCTTTCCACAATGACCTATAAAATAATCAACCGTTCCAGATTTTAATCCAAATTTTTTATTAGCAATTTTATTAGTTAAATTATACTTATCATCAATA
>Ga0208161_1000950_pt1 | contig 15992 bp, 10 predicted proteins | sample CB_VirMetaG_3_FD_184538 | JGI IMG/M metagenome (GOLD analysis project Ga0208161, IMG submission 184538) | Freshwater to marine saline gradient viral communities from Chesapeake Bay - CB_1508_1S Viral MetaG (SPAdes) (version 4) | ecosystem: Environmental > Aquatic > Marine > Coastal | place: USA...
GCTCTGCCAATTCATTTTTTGAGAGCATTTTACCTTCTACTTCAAGACGGTATAACTTACCTTCCCAGACAACATCGGCAAAAAATGATTCTGATGTTTGTTCTGGTTGAGAACCCCCAACGTTGAGGGTTCCATTGAAATCACCATTGATGGTGATACTTTCTGAAAGAAATTGTTGAAAACTTTTCATTCGCAGTTCCACCTCTTGCGTGCTTTACAGATTTTCTTTTCTGGGGTCTTGGAGCAATCGATGTTGTGCATCTTTCTCTGACCATTAGAGCGAGCACAGAAAGATTTGCGTCTCTTTGCTCTCTTACCAGATGGTTTTTTCTCAGTTACAGCAGTTTGTAGTTTTGAACCAGGGTTCTCACGCTTGTATGCATTAACTGCTTTTTGACTCATGCCATCTGTTTTGTCACCTCTATTTACCTTCTGCCAATCTTCGCCAAGTTGAGTTCTCCAATCAGAGAACTCTTCTTTACACGCTTTCTTTGCCATGTTTGTGGCAGTTGCATACATTACAGATTTTGAATCGGAACCATAGTTATCATTAAAAGAACCTTTGTTCTTTTTCATTCCTTTAATATATTTTTCAATTTTATTTTTTTCACACTTATCTAACTTTTCTTCACTTAAACCTTTCATTGGATCTGGTTTAATTAAATCTATAAACTCATATTCCGTTAGTTTGAAGTCATCTCTCCAGTTAGAGTAATCATAACCTTCATTTTTAGTTTTATTTCCCCAGTTTTTTGCACCAACTTTACGACACTTGACTAGAGCACCAGAAGCATAAGCACTTGGCCAAACAGAATAACGAGACTTGACCTTTCTATAGCAAGCATCCTTTTCTTCTGTGCTAAAAACTGGCATTTCGGTTTCAAATGCTTTTGGTCCATATTTTGAACCAGCAGATCTCACTCTCTGTCTTATTGTTTGTGGATTTGGTTTTGGTTGTGTCATATCTGCCGTAATTGTATCACCCACCTTTGGTCTTTTTCCGCGAGGAGTATCACCTTCAAACAGTTGCTCTAGTTCAACTCTCCAATTCGAATGGGTCTCTCTTACTATCTTTGCCTTACCCTTTCTGTTGGGGTTTGGATCTTTCTTACGCTTCTTCCTTGCTCTTTTTTCTCTATCATCCTTACTCATCGCTGCTCTATCATCAGCATCACGACAGAATGGTTTGGTCTTCTGACCAGGTTGCTTGGCGCATGGTTTGCCATCATATTTGCCACCTGCCTGAACCCATCCACCACCAGCAAACCAATCACGAAGTGAATAGTCCTTATCTTTAGCAGACTTACCATCTCTTGCTTCACTTATTTTATCTACATAACTTGCTGCAGCATCAGTATTATGTTCAGTATCGGTGATCTTTGCTTGCATCCAAGCAGGAATATCTCTTTCCCTTTTACCTAGTTTTTTTCTCAACTTTGCAATATTTTCTGCTGAATTTTTGAGCTGAGATTGTGCCATTGAGACTTCATGATCGCCATTCTTTGCTTCATTCATTTTTTTTCTACCCTGGCAGTGTGCTCGTTGAGAGAATCCTTTTGGGTTATTGCAATCGATGGTCTTTTTATATTTAGCACTCCAACCTTCCGCGATTCCACCGCCATCAGAGCTCCCATTAGAGTCCCCGTTCTCATTTCCATTGCCATTTGAATTATTTCCATTTTCAGTCTTTTTTTTATTTTCTTCATGCTCTTCATCGCGCATTATGCGCCCACTGTTCATTAAGTGCCATCCTTTAGGGATTTTTTTGCACTTTTTATCAGTAAAACAGTAGTAATATCCTTTCTTACAGGATTTCATTTATACTAGTCTTCAATACTATTATTATTTAGAAAACCTTTCTTTAGTAGTTTAGATAGGTCCGAAGTTGATCCAACAAACAGTGCATTATTTGTCACATTAGTTGTTTGTTTTACATTATCCTCTTCAAGTTCTTTAATCTTTTTTTGAAGATCTGCTAATTTGTCTGTTGTATCTGCAACACTTTTAATTAATTGTCCCGCAACTTCATATGCGCGAGGACTATCACTTTCACTTGCAAGTTCCATAATTCCATTAATTGCTTCTTGACCTTTTTCAATTAATGAATATAAATTTGCTCTCGTATATTCATAATCTTTCTTTATGTCACCAGGTTTCATTGCTTCAGGTTTTACTTCCTGAGGTTTCATTATAGAGGTATTATCACTTGCCATAGAAGTATTAAAAGTATTATTTAAATCATCAAAATTTTTACTCATTTAATTATACGTCAGATTGTTGAACAGGACTGTAAGTTTTTGAATCTCCTAGGTACTGCCAATCTTCATCAAATGACCAATTATCGTCTGGAGCAGCATCTACTGGATCTGGTTGAACCGTATAACGCATTTCACGTTTAGCCGTTGTTGTATCTGTACCTGCATACATATCAACTTGAACTTTACGGATTAGTGAATCAGTGCTATCACTAATTGGACCAAACATGTAGGTCTTTGCAGTAAATTGTAATGTATATAAAATTAATCTTCTAGTAGAAAAATCTCCTTCATAATCATCTCTAAATGAAACTGAATCTAAGACAATTGGTACATCTTTCTTCTCATTAATTACATCTGTCATATCAACAGTAACTGTAAATGATGGTTGGAAAAATGGCAAAATTTGCTCAACAATTTGAAGAACCTCATCATTAAACTTTGTCATAATATTTAATTCAAAACCAATATTATATGGAATTGGCATATAGACTTTTCTAGTCTTATCATCAGATCCAACACTCTTGAAAGACTGTGTAATTCCAGTTTTTCTGCTAGGATCATATTTAAGAGAATTCATCTCAAAAGATATTCTTGGCAATGTAATTGCAACTGGTTTATTTAATTTTTCTTGTTGCTCCAATCTTGCCAAAAACTTTTGGGTTGGGCCATAAGAAAGTGGAACTCTTATTTCACTAAATGTATCACCATCAGCATCTTTTGACTTAACAGTAATATTGTTAAAAAGATTGCCAAATGCAATAATTGTTTTTCTTATGTTCTGATGATAAAAATAAGTCCCTAGCATTAGTAATTCCCAAATAGATTTTTCTCGGTAAAGTCAATTATAGAATTAGATTCTGTTTGTATTTCATCATTTTGTTCATATTTATCCAAATATTCAGGATTTTCTCCCACATCATAAATCATGTACTGTGCAGAAGAAGATGATCCTGTTATAGTTTCTCCATCAACATAAGTTCCAGATACACTACTTATTTTTAGAATACCAGAGACTGAATTCCAATCTTTAACGTAACCTGTTGCTCCAGAAGTTCCACCTGTTACAACTTCATTAAATATATAGGTTCCTACACCAGTTATAGAAATTGGAGAACTAAACTGCAATGATGGTGCAGTAGTATATCCATACCCAGCAGAAGACATTAGTACTGATGTAACAAATCCATTAGAATCTATCACAGAAATTCCAGTTGCCGTGGAAAGTCCAGACTTATATTGTATATCATTTGATATTGTTACATCTGGGAAATCAATTGGATCATAGTCACTACCACCATTAGTTACTGTTATCGAGGATATTGTACCAAGACCACTTACTGTAGCAACTGCAGTAGCACGAACACTTTCACTTGAGGTCCCTTCTTCTATTACTATTTCTGGAGCACTACCATATCCCCATCCACCATCAATCACTGTTATTGAGGATACTGTACCTAATCCGCTTACTGTAGCAGTTGCAAAAGCCCGACCACCATCTGGCGATGAGAATGTTACTATCGGAGCAGAGGTGTAGTTTGATCCAGAGTTTCCTATAGATACTGTTGATATTCCTAAGGATTTTTCAAAAATCATTTCTGCAACAGCAGTAGCTCCAATACCAGTTGTTCCAGAAATAACTACATTTGGAACACTAATATAACCAGATCCAGCATTTGTCAGATAGATAGAATTTACAGAACAAAGATTTCCTCTACATGATGTGATAGCAACTGCAGTTGCGGCAGATCCTCCTGCAGGAGGAGGATCTATTGTTACTGTGGGTACAGTTGTATAACCATATCCATCATCAATAAGTTTTATATTTCTAACATAACCATAAGAATTGTGAATTGTTGCAGATGCTGTTGCAGTAACTGCTGATCCTACTAATGTCAAAGATTTTATGTATCCAAAGTCTTCTAATACTTCATCAACTTCATCAAGAGTAGTATTAATTATAGTTCTATCACTATATTCAAATAGTTCACATTTTAGTTCATATACGTATGTTTTTCCCAATTGATAAAATGGTTGTTCATGCTCAACAAATTTAATTTCAAATAATCTTTCCCCTAAAGGAAACCAGATTAAATCTCCTTCTCTTGGTCTTAAACTAGTACTATTCTCTGCATCAGGTATATCACCTAAAAATGGAGAGATAAAGTCTTCAAATCTTTCTTTGGATATAATTAATGTAACTTCATCCTTTAATTGCATTCCGAATTTGCTAAGTATGTCTCCAGACCCAGAATAACCACCATAATTACTCAAATAAGCTTCAATTTTATATTGCTCTGTAAACTGTGAGGTGCTAACCTCTCTTAATATAGTTTCTTTTCTAATAAATCTTTGTGGTAAGTATGAAACTTCAATTCCATACATACTTAATTGTTCATTAATCAAAGACTGTATTAGTTTTTGTTCGGATTCTGATCCGTGTAGAAAAAAAGGATTTAAAGACATTTTTTATCCTATAAAATCATAAGGTGGCAATTCATATTCTGCAGCCATTCGTTGTTTTAATGCCTGCAATTCTTTTTCTGCATCATCATATATTTCTCTACCATTCAATTCCACCCCTCCAGGCAATTTAACACCCCTAAACTTGAGAAGATTTTGACCCCACTGTCTTTTGATCAGTGATGTTAAATACTGCTTCAAAAAACTATCATTATATATTTGTGTAAATGATGCTGGATCAAGTGCTCTATAACAATCAATTACAATAAAGTCTCCAACAGTTTGTGATCCCCAATCTATATCTAAATATAATCTATCTTGCCTTTTATTAAATCTTACTTGCTTATCTGTAGTCAATAGATGATCAATATCTTCAAGATAACTCTTCGTCATTGCATACTGAAGCAATTCAACAGAATTAAAATAATATAGATCATTTAAGAACAATTGATATTTTATGCTAAACATTCCACCAGAAATGGAACTGGTGTCAAATTTAAATATTTTTTCTATACCAATTACAGAATCTGGAACTTGAATAAAATTTGATGTTTCATAAAAACTAGAACTAAATGTTCCTGCTCCAGTGTCTACGGAGGTTGCTGTAGTAGTTACAATTCCAACCCCACTTGTATTTTTCGCGGTCCCACGATTAACATCATCTTGAGAAATTTTATATTTGAGATACATTCTTTCAACACCGTCAAAATGTCTCTCATTAAAATATTGTATAGCATCATCAACTAAATCATCTAATTGATCATCATCTACGTTTATTTCTAAAACAGGATATCCAAGTCTTCGTAAACAATAATCTATCAATCCTTGTCTGGTTGATGGTTTTGCCATTTTTTATTACCTAGTTACAGTCTGTGAAACTATGACAGATCCCTCTAAAACTCTAAGTTTTGATCCATCATCTATTTTTGTTAATACAATATCATATACATATCTTCCAGGTTTTAGGTCTGAAGTGTCTGAGGGATCTAATGTTAATTTCAATTCTCCCTCTGATGGGGATGATGCCGTTGTTGCAAAACTAACGTATGTGTTACTTGATGAATGCTTTCTCAGTTGGGATTGATATGTATAATTATCTAAATTTAGTGGTGCACCAGTATCATCAGTCAAAGAAAAAGTCTGTGAAAAAGATGTTGAGGTATTAACTGTCAAATTTAATGCAAAAGGTGCTGCCATCTACCTAAATTTAAGTTCTTAAGTTATTTATATTTTAAATGAAGCTACAATCTCTTGTTGTTTAAAATATAATTTCACATAAGACTTTGCAACATTTTTAAGAGTTTCAATACAATCGCAAGAATCTATTTCTGTAGATATTTTGTGATATTCAAAACTCTTACTTAAATTTTCAAGTTCAATTTCGTTTGGATTCATTAATCAACTCCTTTAATAGTGATTTAATTTCATTTACATCAGATTTTAATTGATGTATTTCTTTTTTCGTATTCATTCTAGATGAAACTCCATTCAAATACTGTTCATATGACATGTTATCAATATTTACAATGGCACCAGTATTCATATCTCGGTAGAGATTTGTATGCCCATCAACTCTAACTAAATCCATTATGCTAGTGCAATTGCTCTAATGTCTTTGAATCTTGGATATTTATCCATTTTAGTTGAAGACATTACAATTTTTACTGCAAACCCAATAAATGGTCCTACATTTGGTGCAGTATACTCATATTCAGAAAATTCATTTTCAGAATTTGCTGATACAAATTTATCTGGAAGTCCACTGTTGTTAATTACATTAACTACATCCAAATATCCATCTTGATTCAGGTCTGATGTTAGATTATTATAACCAGGGAATAATTCATATGTTAATAGATTTCTTCCACTTTCTGGTCTTAGTAAAGAATACATTACTCTAAAATCAGCAGCATCATCTCTATGAGCAGTTAAAATTACTTTCAAGGTATTTGATGGTTGTGAAAGCATAATATTTTTTGATGTGTATGATGCTTCATGAGGATCTGTTAGTATTGAAGATGGTTTATAATCAATAATATAATCTGAGACTGGATTACTAATTCTAGCCTTTTCATACTTGGACCAACTAGCATCATCAACAAAGATCATTGGAGATAGATTATAATTTTTAGTCGATAATCTGACAGATAAAGTTTGAGATCTATTTCTAGGGATATTGGTCAAGTACTCATCTGCATTCGGTTTTGATGCAATCATTCTAATAGAATTTAATTTATTTTTTACATTTGGTTGAACATTTTCATATCCAAGATCTACAAATGATACTTCTGTTCCATCACAACTAGTTCCAGTAATTGATCTTAACTGCGTTTGAATAGAACATGCTTGACCCGGTACAATTGCATCGACCCAAGGAGTGATTGTATCGTATAGAATGTTTTCAGTTGCATAAGCATTACTTGATGGAATATTAGTTTCTGTATTAAAGGATAATTCTGGTTTAGATCCATCGTCAGTTGATCTATTTTGTCCTAAAAAGTTTCCATCAAAATCAGTTCCACCAGTTTCAATCTGAAGATAATAACTATCAATCTCAATACCACTATCAACAATATTGTGAGTTTTGTTTATTCTTCCAAGGGAAACTCCACCACATTCGTATTTTTGGATTGCCATTCCTTGGAAATGTGGAACTGCTTGAGTTCCAAATTGACCTCTATTCAGTCCACTAATCTCAGATCCAGTAGCTGAAGTGTATTGTACAATTTCACTTCCAATTTTAATGTATCCTGGATTAGTAGAACTTACAGTTACACCCTCAAAAGTAGAGAAATATGTAATATCATTTGAATTAATATTAAATGCTTGCCCATTTGATGATAGATCTGATGTTAGTTTTATCGTTGGAGTATCTGGATCTACTCCAGTTATTGTAACCAAGTTATTCGGGGCATACATTCCATGGTCAAACTGACTTACTTTAAAATGCTTTCCATCGTAAAAATCACCAGCATATGAAGAATATGATGTAACATGTGTATTTGCTAAACTAACTAGTGATCCGCCATCATAGTAAGTTATATCAAGTCCTTCTGTAAAACTTTGAGCAGATACATTCGTTAGATATAATGTATCAACACTGCTTGAATTGCTGGTAATAGTAAATGATGCATTTTGACCACTATTTCCAGTAACATCTGATGTTACAATTCCAACAACATCACCAATTGCATATCCGTTTCCTAGATTATTTGGAGTGACACTTGTTATGGTGTTATTAGATCCTGCTGTTATATCTAGTGTTAAACCACTACCATTGCCAGTTATATTGAAGGTAGATACATTTGATGTGGATCCTGTTGGATAATTTCTTCCTCCAGTATTAATTCCAACAGCGGTTGCTTTACTACCCACTTTTTCGATTGTACCATAAACATAATTTTTGCTAGCATCACCAATTTTTCTTCCTGGGGAAAATATATTTAATAATGCAGCATCAGTGATAGTATCAATTCCAACTTTTACCTTTTTGGGCAAAATCTTTATGTCATTATTTTTTAATTTTCTCCAACTAAGATAACGATTATCTTGATCACTATTACCTAAGTATAGTATTCCTTCAGTTTGAGTAAAGTTTGCTTTATATAATTTAAACTTCAGGTCCTCATATTGATCTGGTGTCCATGTGGAACCATTCTGGGATTTAAATAAACTACCAATAGCAAATTGACTTGTATATCTTACACTTTCAACATCGGGTAAGTTTTGGGTACTTAATGTTTTTTCACCCATTCTTGCAGTAAATACTCTATATTCATCACTCTGTGGAGCCATCAATACTATCGCATATTCTATTCCGGGTGGTAAAAATATTGGGTATGGGAAAGTTACTCTTGTTGCTACAGATCCATCTTGAGAAACATTATCTCGGAAAATCGTAGTTCCGGAAACAACATCAGTTGGTCTAAGTGTTACTGGATCACCTATAATTTGTAGAGTTGGGATACCAAACTCTGTAGTTCTTACCTGAACGGTAATTTCAGCATTTCCAGAATCTACCGATTGGAAGAATAAATCAACTGCAGTCAAAAATGCGCCATTCTCATCATCATTAAATGAGTTTAATCCTCTGGCAGTTCCAACTAAGAATGTTTGTGCTAAAGGATCAGCATGACCTTGTCTTTGTATAATTCGAGTAATATTTCTTGTAATATTATTAATTATTGGTGCTGGAGTATCAACTGTAGAAATTTCTTCCTGCCTTATTGCTTCAAGATTTCTAGTTCTAATATTATTAATTGTTTCTAGAGATGCAGATATTGAGGTAATTCTAGTAGTATTTCTAATTTGATTTACTGTACCCTCAGAAACATACGATGTTTCTGCTGAAGAAATTGAGGTATCTCCGATTAAACCATTTATATTATTGGGAGTAGATGATAGTTTAAATGTTTTTGATCCTGTTGGAATTCTTAATGGTGGAGGTGGTGATGAATTTGGATCTCTCATGAAGAAAGTACCAATCAAATCACCATAATTATCGGTTATAAGTCTTATATCTTTTACGTATGCTAATGCCCCATTTTCACCAACCAAACTACAACCTTTTGTTATATATCCAGTATAAAGAGTTCCAGTTGCATCATCAGATAAAGATCTTGTATCAATATTCAAAACTGATGATGACTGTGTATATCCTTCAGATAAAGTTTCTTCCTTGTTATAAGGATTAGTATCGTACTTTAATGTGGGATTATTAAATGGACCAGATTTATGGTTCGGAGATGCAAGTCTAAATGCACCAAGTTCAACTCCATCTACACTATATGCAGTTACTTTTTCTCCAGTTTCAAAAACACCATCTGTACCATTATTGGTCAATTGTCTATCACTAGTAACTTCTACTAATTTTGGTATAATATCAACCGAACCATTTCCATCCAAGAATGCATAATACCTGGTAAATGCTGCCAGATTTGATGAAGAGAATTCAGTGTTTCTGGATCTCATAAAATCGTCATTTTTACTGTCAACAAAAGTTCTCTCAGTTGTTGTTGCAGTATCACTGTCAAAAGACCGTGTTGTTTCTGTCCGTGTGACTTGTGGAGCGGTTAGATTTAGATTTAAGAATGTATCTCTAACTTGTCTTTCACCCAAACCGTGATTTCCTGCCTGAGCACCACCTTGGTTAACTAAATTAACATCTGCAGTATTAATAGATGATTGAAGATTTAACGATAATGAGTGTCTAATTGTCTCATCAGCTAACTTTTCAGTTCTAGTCCAAATATCTCTGAATGGATTTAATCTAATATCACCAACATATTGAATAACGTGGAATGGGTTTACATTTTCAATTCTAGTTGCAAAATTTTGTTCAATCCAATTACTATTAGTATAATCAAGAGTTACAACATTTCTGTTTATTCTTACTCTAGGATCTAATAATTTATAATTAGTTGTACTGTCATAGTCAGATGATATAATATTTTGTTCAGTTAGTGGTTTATTAAAGATAGTATACTCACTAATTATGGGCGTCATTTCACCGTCTTCATTGACTTGACATAAAGATTTGTCATTTATTAAAGAATTGTCGTTGAAAGAGTCTGCGAAAAATCCAGTTTTAAATCTATCAAGACCATCAGAATCTTTAATTTGGAATGCCTGTGTGCTTAACTCCAACAATGATAGTGATGTTACCCTTTCAAGTTTTTCGATTCTATTTTCTATAGAACCTATGTCTCTCATAGTAAATCTTTTATTATCAACCATCTGAATAACAGCATCAGAGGTATCATAAAGATATGGTGGTAATATAATTGATGCCACCTCTAGAAAATCCGATCCCTTTCTTGGTCTCTTTGGACTTAATGATGATGTACCTTTTTCTAAGGCAAAACTCCCATTATAGTCTAGATATAAAGTATCAATCCTTGCCAAATATACATTATATGAAATCAGAGAAGCTTCATTTGGTGTTGGGAATACTTTTAGTGAAGTACTGAAAGTTCTTGATGCATAATCAAAAGGTGATGAAGAAGATCCTGTAAATTCTGATACTCTTGGTCTAAAATCTAAAATATCAGATGCTCTAATATTATATTTTCCAATCCTTGGCACATCAAATCCGTAATTTTCTTCAGTATAACTAGACACAGTATACACATCACCATTATCTTGAGAAGATACATTATAATAATCATATACTACCTTTAACTTTCTAGATGGTTCCGGATAATTTTTATTTCTCACTATAGATGAATAGTCATAATACTCATCCTTTTGTCCTTTATTTAATCTAAAACCAGAAGTAACATTTTTATATGAACCAAATGTGATTGACTCTAATTCGGCATTAATATTAGAATCTTCGAATTTAATTACTTCACCAAGAGCAAATTTAGATCCATTTAAATACACAAATTCAACTGTGTCTCCAGATTTCCCAACAATTCTTGCAACTGATCGAGATGACTCACCAATAATATTTTCACCAATAATTGCATTACTTTGTATACCGTAAGTCGAAGAAAATGTTAATTTATCAAAGATAATTCCATTTGAAACTTCTTCATATATGGCAATAATTTTTGATACGTCAGGATTTCTTAAACATATTTCTTCATCTTGCACTCTAAGTCCATAATATCTGTTATATGTGAGTCCATCATTTCTACTACTATTGGCATCTGATCCCGAGCCTTCATACTTAGATAAAGATATATCTAAAATATTACTCTTTTTAAGAACTTTTGCTTTACTTTGTATTCCAGATTTTATAAATGATCCATTGACTACACTAACAGTCTTGCTATTTGAGATATTGTAAAAAGTTACACTAGTATATTGTGAATTAAAAACAACTTGATCAGAGGTTAATGGTTCAATAGTTCCATCACTATAGTGAATGGAATATCTCTCTGGTAAAAAGGTATTGAATCTAACTGATGTACTATCTGCAGGAAGATCAAAATTAGAAGTAGATAATGTTAATTCTGAAGTACTTTGGGTGATACTTAACAGTGCTTGAGAAGAAAAACTGTATTCAGAAGCACTCAACCTTGTAGATGCAATATTACTATTAGGGAGAATTGCATATAGATATCCTTTTTCTGGATTTTTTATGGATGATCTAGCTATTCTAAATCCAACTTCAGTTTCTGCAGCACTCAAAGTTCCAATATTTACATCAGTTGTTGCTACAGTAGTTGCAAGAGTTAGTGAGTTTGCGCCGACGGATAAAACTCTATTATAAGTATCTAGTATATCTCCTGGTTTTCTATATGCAATTATAGTATCTGTAGTTATTCCTGATAAGGGTTTGGATGCAACTAGTGAACTACCCTGTCCACCAACTGCGACAGTCACAGTATCAAAGGCATTAAATCCTGGTACAAGGACTTTGTCCAATACCGCATCTGCTATGAAAGTTGTTGCATAATCTGAATTATATACACATTTAATATCATTTGTACTATATGTTTTTACAGAAACAATGCTTCTGTGGTTTGCATCAATTCCATCAATAATTATAGTTTCATTTTGTAAAAATGTTCCGGATTCTTGTCTGACATATATTGTACTTATTCCAGCACCATCACTAACAGCATATCCACTTGCACCACTAGATTGACCAACGACCCTTGAACCAGATTTGATTTCACTGGATGATAAAGTGGTACCCAGAGTAAGTGCTGTGTACATTCTGATATCATAAAGATACAAATCCCAAATTGATTTTTCTCCCGTGTATGCAGAATCGGATAATTTAAATAGATAAACTCTAGCATTACCAATTAAATCACCACTTGGTAGATTTGAAGATCCTCTTCTCCTTGTGTAAAATGATACCGTAGATTTTAGTACTGCTGATCCAAATACGTTATTTACTTTGAGAACATTTCCCATATCAAATGGGACAAGAACACTATCAATTTCTTCAGTATCTCTTGGTTTTTCAACATCAAGTACTGTACCTACATTTTTTTGAATATCATAACCTTTAACATAAGCTTTTCCTGGTCCAACAGTAACACACATCAAATCGTCAGATGGTGTATTTCCTTGAGTAGTTACATCTCCATCATAATATTTTCCATTATTGCCGAGTAAATTATTTAAAGAAGAATTTAAAGATACGCTAAAGTTATTTGTAGTATAATTTCCGGATTCATCATAGGTTCTTTTAGCTAAATAATCTTTGATTAAGTTATAATCAGTCTTCGTTTCTAATTTTCTAAGTACTCCGTTTTCTACACGAAGTAATTCTATAAAGTTAGTATCATTAAAATCAGTTAAGGATTTTTTTGATAAAACTAACTTAATTCTAAATCTATCTGCTCCAGGCGATGAAAAATTATTAAATCCACTAGCATTATCATAAAGTGTAGAATCATCTTTTGCAGTAACAATTTCCTCTAAAACACTTAGTCCAACTCTATAAGAAGATATATTTGTATAATAATCTAATATTAAAGTTTGTTTTTCTACAGAGGCAAAACATCCCCTTACAAAATAAATACCATTCTCAATAGATACAGAACTTCCAATTTCGATAGCATTTGATGATACTAAAGATGCAAATGGTGTACCATCAGATATTATGGTATTATTGATTCCATATGTAATAGTTTCTGTGGATGATAAAGATTCTCCATCTAAAAATGTTGTAAAATCAAAATTAGAACCTGAAGTTAAATATTTTACATATAATGTAGTCTCATTTATCTGTTCATTTGGCAGTACCACTTTCTTAACTACTGCCGTTACACCAGAAGATTGTCCTGTTATTTTCTTACCAACATATTTTTCGATATATTGGTTAATATCTACACCAAAAGAAGTTGTATTTACCTTTACTGCATGAAATGATGAATCATAGTGAATTCCGCCAGGAATTACCATAGATCCTTCTTTAAAAATATGACTACCAAAAGATTCAATCTGATTTTGTAGAATAGATTGAATTGTATTTAATTCTCTAGACTGTATAGGTCTTCCCGGATTAAAAAGAACCTTGTAATAATTTTTGTCCGCATTAAAATCATCAAAATATGGATTGATGTTGAGATTTGTTTTTTGTGCCATTTTTTAAAATTCTAGAATGATTTTAATATCTTCTTTTTGTCTAGAGCTTCTTGTTACTAAAGGTCTATTATCGATAAAGATAATATCTCCAGATGTTTTATTTATTTCAGGACTTGATGCTCCACTTATAAAACTAGAATCTAGATTAATTATTTTATTGTTTATAGTTAATGTTGATGCATTAAATGACGTATCAATAGTAGCAGTAAATCCACCTGCTCCCGAAATTATATTGGTACCAGAGAATTCTAAATTTTTTGAGAAAGTAGAAATACCAACATAATCTGTTTGATCTGCAGTGCTGGTGTTATAAACTAATGATCTATCTTTAAAATATTTTAAGATTGATGTTTCTCTATCAAATGAGGCAACATAACCATAGGCATATCCACCAGTCACTTGTTGTTGCATCAATTCGCCAACTACCGGTACAGTTGAACTGCCAAGAGTAACTTTAAGAGAATATAATCCAGAGAAAGTTGAATTTGTGTATGTATTATCAGATATAAAACTTAAAGGATTTCTTACTATCCCAATTTGTGCAAACTTACAATCGGATGGGAAGTCCTTCGTTGAAGAATCAAATCTACTATAAACTAAAACTTTATCCGAACCAAGTTCTCTGTATAAATCATATCCATGTCCCTTAGATGGTGGAATTATTGGAATTAATTTTGCTGGTTGAGTGAAATTTTGTGTTTGTTGAAGTGGTCCTAAATCGACAATTCCATAAGTATATCCAGACCCACCAGTGGTCACAGTAGTATTTGTAATTTTTCCATTGTCATCAGTGTTTATGAATACTCTAGCTCCAGATCCATCACCCAGTATATCAACTTCACCATCGGAATAACCACCACTTCCGGAATTATCAATGTAAACAAATTTTATTTGATTATTATTTACATCAGAATTTCCATTATTCCTAACATTTGCAATTTGTGTACTTGTTGAAGTACTCCAATCATTTGGTAAAGGTATAAATTCAATTGAATCAAATTTTATAATGTCTGTTGGTGGTACAGTAAACAAATATTTCCAAATATAACCATCTCCACTAGCACCTGCTTTTGAGGGTTCTAAATCTGTAAATGTTGGTTCATCTTGAGATTCTTTTCCTGTTGGATTAGTACCACTAGATCCGTTACTTATGCAAATATAGACTTGATATAAACTATTAATCACATAGTAATTGGTATCATAAATTCTTGCTCGGTCAGTAACCACACTTCTATTTGTAGCACTATAATCATGTCGGTACATATCATATTTTGTACCTTGTTTCCATTCAATTTTTCTAATACATCTTCTTACATTTTGAGGTATTACTCTTTTACCATATTGAATTAAATCACCATAATGTGTAAGATAGTCATAATTATCTACAGGATCGGGGACAACTGCGTCCCCAGGTAAAACCCCATCGGCACCCTCCCAATTAGGGTTTCTTCCTATTAGAGACCCTTTTGGATTAGACAATCCAACAAAAACATAATAATAATCAGTTTCATTAGTAATAGAATCAATAAAATTATTGGTATTTAAAATTCTAAATTGATCCGTTACAAAAGCAGACATTTTAAACCATTTTTTTTACTATTTATACTTGTTTTACAAGGATCCAGTTCTTCTCATTCCAAGAGTACCGCTAGTTTTACCTCTACGTTGTATTGTTGGATATGTTGATAATCCACTAACAGTATATGAAGTTACTCCTATTGATATTGGATTAGATGATCTTGTAAAACCACTAATTTTACCAAAAGAGTATCTTCCAACAGGATCTGTGGAAAATCCTGTGGCAGTAAGTCCATAAAGATTTGAATCATCAATAATATTACACTTAATCGTGGCAGTAGGACTGGTAACAGATATATTATGAACTTTATAGACATTATTTAAGTATTCTGTAGATATTCCTATGATATCAGTATCAGAAGATTCAATTGACGTTACCCCAGATCCAATTCGCGTATCATAAACATAAATTGGAGTTCCTACTGTTAGGTCGGTAAAGACATCTCCCTCAGTTCTTATGACAAATTCCAAAGCCAAAGTAGAACCTACTCCGTTAGTAGTAGCAATACCAACAATAGTACCATTAAATCCGGTTATAGAATTTGCAGTAGTGAGTAACTCCAACTCAAAAGGTGGAGAATCTAACATAACTTGTGGTGGATTTGTAAATGTGTATCCAGATCCAGCGTTAACAACACTAACACT
>Ga0208161_1000951_pt1 | contig 15981 bp, 26 predicted proteins | sample CB_VirMetaG_3_FD_184538 | JGI IMG/M metagenome (GOLD analysis project Ga0208161, IMG submission 184538) | Freshwater to marine saline gradient viral communities from Chesapeake Bay - CB_1508_1S Viral MetaG (SPAdes) (version 4) | ecosystem: Environmental > Aquatic > Marine > Coastal | place: USA...
AGCCAATAGCTGCCACTACATTGAAAGTATCAGCTCTTCAGCTCGTTGTACCGTAGAGTCCTCTAAGACACTCACTGAGCGATTGAACTCTTTCTGTTCCCTGGTCATACCCTTCTCGCTGGTACGGATGGCGTCATGTTGTCGATAACCCTGGATCGCATTGAAAGCCATCCAACCAGTAGTGATAGGGTTAGCTAGGCTTAGCGTTTCAAGATTAAGCTTGTGCGACTCACGCATCACTCGCGACCAGATAGCGTTCAACTTATCGTTGTGCTTAGTGGCAGCTTGCTTGGAGTCATTTTTTGGTGCTGGATAAATCTCAGCCAGCAGGTGCTTGAGGTTGATACGCTTCGCATGCATGTTGCGACAATGGTCAACCACCTCGTCCCATTTGGCAACGATGTTCCAGAACTGGTCCTGGATCGTAGCGATCCTAGCCTCCAAGCTTTTGGTGTGCTTGATCGAGAAATTGATCTCGCTACTGTTGCGAACCATCATCAGGTTGCTGCATGCGTCACGCTGCAATGGCAGTCGACCTCTTGCAGGCAAGCCACCAAGACCAAACCACAAGTCAAGTTGAGGCCAGATTGAATCGCCTTTGCCGATCTCTCTTCGATATGAATCGCTTGGTCGAATGCGAATGTAATGACCAGACTTCCACTCTGCCTTGACTTGTGGGTTATCGAATCCTGGCAACCCCAGAACGGATTCAATGATTGGTCGAACGTGTTCCAGTTGATGAGGAACATAGCGATCCGTCACAGATCCGCGACCAACGAAACGATTGTGTTCGTCGAACAAACCGTAAACTCCAGTCTCCTCGCCTGAAGGGCCAAAGAGCTGACGCTTGGTGATGTGCTTGGGGAACTTTTCCAATTGTGCTTCGATTGCGATTGGTAGAACTGTCATGGTGGTACTTCCTTTTGGTGAATGAGAATGAGAATGATGGGCAGTTTGACAACATGCCCAGGTTGCGGAATGGATATCCCTAGTTTGCTGCCAGTGCTTTTTCTAGGCACTTGCTGCACTTAGCCCCTGATTGGGCTCCGCTGTGATGGTACTGCTTGAATACCTGATTGCGGCAACCGTCTTGGCGGCACTCCGCTTTCCTGATGATAACCATCGGGTTTGTGTTTGGTCGATGACTCCCGAAATTTCCGTAGTAGCATTCAGTCGTCGATGACAAACAAACCTGATCAGTCAAGTCACCTTGCAGGCACATGCAAGCCCATTTGTAAGCTTGCGTCCAGGTCTCAAACATCTTTCGACCTTCGATGACTTCAAGCTTGAAGCCATCCATCTGAATGCCATTGGGAAAATTCTCGTCGTACTCTGCTTGGCTGCTGAATGAGTAGCAGATCAAAGGAGTGTTTGCTTGAGTGTCAATGACATTCCAAGTCTTATTCGTCTTCATGTTGTTGCCCTCCCGAGGCATGTAGAAAGTGGTGGTTGTCGCTCAATCAGAGATGAGCGACTGGTAAAACTTAACGACTCTGGTTTTCAGGATCAATACCGATTGAATTAAAATTTGCAGAACCGTACCGGCGAAGCACTTCCTGAGCGTAACCGATGTGATCGAAACCCTCTTGGCTTAAATACTTAAGGCTTGTCGGCTCCTCTGCTACTGGCTCTTGAATTTTTCTTTCATCCTCCTCTTGAGTTTTGTTTGCGTGGATCAGAACCGACGCCTGGATCAGGTCGTTTTGAATCTGTTCTGGGATTCCTGGCATGCTGCTGTAGCCATGGATCCTTTCAGCTAACTGCTTACGCTGACTCTCGTCCATGTTATCAATCCTTATCAACTTGGTGATCTTTTTGTACAACAATATGAGTAATTCAATCCTTTGTAATTGAATTGCGAGCGATCAACGGTCCAGCAGATCGTTGAAATCTTCCTCAATCGCTTCTCTCCAACTCTCACCATACTTTTTGACCAGACTCTCCACGATGTCATCGAGCGCTTCATCCAGATCGAATGGACAATCGAATTGTGGAACCGCATCGATCAATTCAATCATCTCCTCCATGGTCCACTCTCGCTGAGGCTCTTCTCCGGCTCTCCATGCTGCCTCTTCGCCTGGACAGTGTCCTTCCCATTGAATCATGCTACCAACTCCCAATTGATGGTTTCGATATCGAAAAATGCCCACCTACTTGTGACCTTCTCATTCACCTCTTGTCTGATTGTTTCGTGCAATCCATGGTGGGTGGTGTATATCATCTCTATCGGGTGGGTCTTCTGTTTAAGTTTAACGAAAATTCTGACCTTCTGCCCTAGTCTTTGTGTCTGGTTATTCTCAAGAAGTAAGTTTTTGATCTGCCTGCGCAGATTGCGCTTGTACTCCTGGATACAAAAATGACAGATCGCCATATCAAACAGTCTGAACGTAGTACGGTCGCCGCATTGCGTGCATGGTTTCGTTGTCGTCATTGCGTGGAATCTCCATAAGTGAAAGCAAAGAAACAACCAGCAAGGTTTCCCCTGCCGGTTGTCCTGGCGTCGTCCTATTCGCCTCGGCAAACGGGTCCAATCCCCAATCTAATCGATTCGGGGTCGGTTAGCTTGCGATTGCATACGATGCACCTCCCCTCAACCTGAAACTCAATCCCCCTGGCGTGGAATCTGCTAGGGTCTTCGATCATCCTCGCGATTTTCTCTAATGCTGTGCCTCTGTGCCTGCTCCATACTGCTACCCTGCCGCCATCCTTGACAAACCCGAAACCTCGAAAATCAGTTTCGTTGCATGGTCCAGATAGGATTGAAATAATCCGCTCACCTGGGGCGAATTTTGCATCGTCTTTTTGCGTTTTGATCTTCACGGTGCGGTGCTGACCAGTCTCTGGGTTGGTCATGGTCACGCATCCGTTGTGCGTGGACAAATCAAAGTCGTCGATGGTGGTTTCCATTTCTGCGGTTGCCATGTCCTGGCTCCTCTCGTGGTGGTGAAAAGTGAAAACAAGGAGAGCAGGCGCTACCCTGCCCTGGCTCGGTGTCACTCATCGCGATAATTGCAAACGGCATCGGATCCAGTCAGCGAGAACAGCATTCTGTTTTTCCACTCTGCTGTTTGCTCGAAAAATTCTTCCTCTGCGAGATACTCCACAATCTCTCGGCATTTTTCGACGGTGCAATCCTCCCAACCATTTCCGCTATGCATGGCGAATCGTAGCATGATACTGGCTGTTTTGATTTGATCTTTTGTTGGTTTCATTGTCCTGGCTCCTCTCGTGGTGGTGGTGGTGGTTAAAAACGATAAACAATTTCACTGATGAGATTGTCGTAAATGATAACCTCTCCGCTCCAGACCATGCTCCGCAAATCGCGTGCGTCAGCAATGGCCTCGTCGATTGTTGCGACAGACGAATAGGCTGACTGTCCTAGAATTCTCACAGTGTATCGTGGCGAGTCCATAACTAAGCCCTCCCAAGGCTATGTGGTGGTGGTGAATACTGGCAACACTGCCAATCCTGTGGGGCTCCTGGCGTGGACCTGGAGCCCTCAAGGGCGAGCAGTGGTAACTAGTGCAAAGCGAAATAAACGTTGCAGAGTCCATCGATGCAGGCGTTGCAGGCGATCGATTTCTTGCTGCCGGAGCAGGTCACCTCGTCGATGCCTCTGCGGAGTTTGGGACAGAATAAAAACTCCTCCCCCTCAATGCTCAATTTCTTGGGGGCGTTGCTCATCTTCTTCTGGCCTCGTTTCTTGCGTGGGTGGTACTGCTCGGCGTTGTCCACCCATGCGAATAACTTAAACCCTGCCTTCCTGGCCTGCTCCATGTCATCGGCGTTGTGGATACTGGCATACAATTGGACGAACTCACCAATGGCCTCGACAATGCGAGAATCATAGGCGTGGGTGTATGCCCATATCCTGGGAAGCTTGAAGTCCATCGCAACTAGGCTCTGCATCGCCCAACGCAGGTTTTCCAGGTATTCCAGATCTAGCTCACCGTCTTTGAAGAAGCCTCCGCGCTCGTGCAAGCGTACCGATTTACCCTTGGCCTCGGCGGTGATTAGCATTGCCCTGATTACGTTTCGTTGGGTCACAATGCCAGCGAGCCCATTTTTACGGGATGCGGGGAATCGTTGCTCTGTTGCGTGGGCATAACATTTTTCGTCGGGTTTGGCGTCGTCCCTGTCTGGGTGGAATTCACAATTCGGTGGGCAAGTGTCGCCTACTGCGCGGGAAGTCACGAATGCTTCGGTACCGATTGCAGCGTTGCCGTTTTCTACGTAGTACATGATTCTGATCCTCTAGAATGTGGTGGTGGTGTGCCGAATTCGTCCCGGCATCCCGTTAGGCTCCCGCTGGGGAGCCCTCAGGGGCAACGGGGGTCGATATCAGTCCCGATTACCGTATCGTTCTAGCCGCTCCTGAAAAGCTATTTTCTCGCCTCGCTTTGCTAGGTGGGCATCGATCCAGTCGCGACATTCAAATACGTCAGATTTCCGACCTACTAACACTGGCCTGCTGTCGATAATGTCGAGTTTTCCCATTCTGCGAATTAGGCTGAATCCTCGATAACGCCAATGGTTAGGGGCTACTCTCTCGGGTTTGATTCGTTTGGTGGTCATGGTTTTGTTCCTCTAAAAATGGTGATGCGATACAGATAAAACAAGCCAGATCCAAGCCCCCCCTCGGGGGCTCGGTAATGGGGTGTCCTACTCTGATTCTGCGAGTGCGATAATCTCGGTAAATGCGTGCCCTACCCTGGCGTTCTCGCCCCATTCTGAGCTGTTCTCGTCGTCGCTCAGCCATTCCGCCATTTCGTGGGTATATTCCCGAGCATTGCCAGAATTCAGAACTGCCTCGATCCATGCGTTGGCATCGATGCTGCAATCACTCAGCCAACCGTCGCCATCCCTGGGGATATCGATCACATCGTGACCAGCGTCGCCAGAATGATACTGTGGCATGCAGCGGTAAACGTGCCCCGACTCCGGCTCGCGTACGTAGGCGGCATCACCCAGCCAATAGCAATCCTCGGTGTCCAGGATGTCAGCGAGGCGGCAGGTGGGATTGCTCGAATATCCCTGGCAAGCCTCCAGGTTGATCATATCTGCGATCTCGTCGAGAGATGGCACCATTTCGAGAGACTCCGATTTTGGACCAACCCTGTCCCATTCATCCTCGGAAATGGGTGACCTGGATACCTCGTCGCAACACCAGCCAATCGTCCAATTAAAGAACTCAGTATCAGCCAGTAAATTCCAGCAGATGAAAAAACGCTCGTGATTGATGGAAACACCGACAGCGTTGCGATTGTGGATCCAATCGGATTCGTCGCAAGCGTAAATCGTCCAAGAGAAATCGCGATCAAAATCGCTTTCATGATTGCCGGTGTAGTCGCTGCAAGATTCGGCGTAGGTGGTGGTCGTGTCGTTCATGTCGTCCTCATGTGTGTGAGAGAATGTGCGTCACCCCGACCCACTCGGGGAGTGCTGGCAAAACTGATTCCAGCTCTGGCAGTATCGTCAAGAAGAGAAAGAAACGAACAAGCTATTCAGGATTTTCTGGCAAATAATCCATAAACCCTTGCAACGTAACGGTTTAGAGTGACCTAGGGTCAACCCTGGGTTTTTTGGTGAATTGTCCCGAAAACTAAGTGTCCACCTAGCTAATCGGTGGCGTTTGGGTGGCTCCTGGTGTCATCCTGGCATCGATGGCGTAAAAAAACCTGGCACCCTCTCCATGGCGGCTCCAGGTGCGTCCAGGTGCGTCGATGTGGTGGCGATGGCTTCGGAGCCGTCCAGGTGATCCGGTGGCTTCCTGGCCTGTCCTGGCGTACTTCCTGGCGTCCTGGCTTCAGCGGGTCTCGATGGCGGATTGCTTCACCGCTTCGATCAATCGGCTGCCATGCATGGCGGCAGCGATGATCGTCGAGCAGGTGATCAGCCAGAGCAGTCGAGGTAGACGACGAAGGAGGAGGACGCCGCAGGCGAGGAGCAGGGACCAGAGGGAAAAGCCGGAGGGGATCGCAGGTGGCGAGATGGGGTGACCCCCTACAGACACAAATCCATCTCTATCCATCTGTCCGTTTTCATATTTCACGGGGGGTACTCCTTCCTTGGGTTCCCATGCCTGAGTTATGAATTATTTGTAAAGTGTTGCATGGCTTAACTTTATGGGTTAAGGTGGTGTCATGCAAAACAGCACCTTGGGCAAGTGCGTGCTGTCTCAAAACTGATTCAACATGGATCATAAAACTTCGAGATAGTTATTAATTGGCATGCTGGCAGTGCATCAACTGAAAGCGATACTGTTCAGCTACAATGCCGTTGATGCATTTGGGGAGGGGGCGAGAGCCTCTTCCCCTTTTTATTGCGCTAAACATAGCAAGGATCTGGGAGATTGCTTGGAAACCCAGGGAAAGAGCGTGTAAGGAGGGATTTGGTAATTGCGCTGAGTGTCGCAAGGAATGCAAATCGAACGCAAATCGACAAAGAGCTAAAGGGCAGCAAACCTTTGTTTTTACCGTTCTTCCTCGGTTTGCAAAAGAGAATCGAGAGCAAATCGACAGAGCTTCCTCGCAAGCAACAATACATAGGAGCAAGAGGCAGGGAGAAGAACAAGTATATATGATGTGCGCTTTACGAATGTCCTACGAATGTCCGGCGAGGAATGTCAGGTTGCATGAAACCCTTGTTTTTATGGGCTTTCTCGTCGGACAAATGTCAGACGAATGTCAGGAAGGAAAGCTTTCTCGGAAGCAAGGGAGCAGGGGAGGGACAAAGGGAAAGGCAATTATGATGTCAAAATACCTATCGCTCGGATGGGTGGAAGATACAGTGTTGGTCATTAGCATTTGGTCAACACTGACGAGACTGTAGTTGCTTTGGGTCTGAGTTGGTATATAATGACTAGCATCAAGTGGACCTCAGAGTATCTATCAATGCCCTCCCAGCTTTATGGACCTGGGGACACTGCAAGAGGGGGGTGGCTTGTCCAGGAAGCAAGGCAAGCTGCCCAACTCCTCTTTATGGGGAGCTTCCTCGCAGGTCAGGACGCATCGAAGACCTGCCGGTACTGTTAATCGCTCGCATTAGATTACAACACATTGAGCTACATTTAAGAATATATATTATATTGTTGTACAACGAAGATTACCTAGACTCTCATTAGTACCCTGACTGGGGGTTAAAAGTGTCTGTAGAGCATGTAATCGAGGGATTGAAAGAGCGTATTGGACGCCAAGCGGCGTTCATTGCACAGTTGAGGGGGAGGATAGCCTCACTGGAGCAGGAGCTTCGTGAGTGCCGTTCTGAGGAGGAGGAAGATGGCAACGAAGATATTCGCACCGAAGCGGGAGGAGAGTCCTAGTCGTTATCAGAAGGTAGGCAACTATCAAGTGCCTGAGCGGCTGGTTGAGCTAGAGTCTAAGGAGAGCATTACCGTTGACGAGTACAGGGAGATCTTGCTCGCTCGGCAAGGCATGGTCTTGGATTACTCAGACACTCTTGACGGATGGAACACGGGAGTCTATGATCTTCCGTTCGCTGAGCTGATCCCCCTGGGGAAGATTCGGTATCAGCACACTAAACATGGTGGTCGTCAGTCTAAGTTTGATGACATTGTTTGGTGCTACTACACGGCAATGACGATGGAGTTGCCGTCATGGAGGGTGGAGCAGTTGCTTCATCGAAGGAGTGGGTCTTTTAGGCCATGTGAGGCAATGAGAGTTTACGATGCTGCTCAGGGTCTCATGGAGGATTGTGGTCTCTATTAGTCGCTTGGGAGGGGACTAATGCTTGGATTGACGATGGGATGCTACGCAAGGATCCCAGGAGGTTTTCGTCTTGAAAACATCTTTGACACAAAGACTAAGGCAGATAGGGCAGCTTGGCTAATTGGGGCAATATTGGAGAGGCAGATATGCTTTTCTGATTACAGTGGGGCACCGATGTCCTCGTCTGAGATCAGAAAGATCTGTGGCAACCCAATCACGACGAAGCAAATTGTCGAGAAGCTTAAGGAATGCCAGATACTGTTTGTGTCGGATAGTTACGAGGTTGGGGCTAAGTTTAAGAACTACTTGGTGAATCCTAAGTGGCTCAAAGTAGATAAGATTTCCACCGACAATGTGGTTCATCATCACATCACATCGCCATCTGTCATAGAAACGATTCGCAAGTCGTTGATCAAAGGTAAGGATTACGAGCATTACCGCTGGGACGAGTTTCACTTTCAGATTTACGAGAACTTGCAGTATCCCCAGATAGATCAGCATGAGGTGGATAGGTGTTTTCGAGACCTTCATGACCCTAGTGATAACGACTTTGGCAGCAGTGCTGCTGTGATAGGATTCCAGCTTGATCAGATACTGTCTGATACCAACAGGCGAATGTCTGTCAGCAAGACAGGGAGGGTTTACACTCCTCTTTGCAGGCTCAAGTCCTGGGTTCGTGGGTGTTTCAAGTACAATAACCACTGGTGTGTTGGTCATGATGTAAAGGCTTGCCAGCCTACGCTGCTCGCCGCATTAATGCTAAGTATCGCCAATAAAGACAGTAGCTTTTTTGAGCGTACAGGGGTTTCCAGGCATATGAAGTCCCTCGGAATTAGGATGAAACTGCTGGAAGCCTGCGACATCACCCAGAAAGATGCTAGGGAGTTCGCTGGGTTTATTGAAGAGAATGATATCTACGACGTAATTGTCGATAAACTTAAGAGTCGGGGGCATTATCGCAGCAGGGATGACATCAAGATTGCCTTTATGCGTGACATATTTGCCAAGAAGAGCGAGTATGCCAGCGTTGAAGAGCATGAGTTCAGGGAGTTGTTCCCTGTGATATGGAGGCAGATCAAAGCGATTAATCGCAATGATTACAGAACTCTTATCAATTTCATGCAATTCATGGAGTCAGAAGTCGTCATTCATCATGCATTACAGAAAGCTTATCAGCTTGGCTGTCGAGGCTTTTTTACTGTTCATGACTCAATATATGCTGCTGACATTTACACGGATGTTATCCTAAAAGGCTTCGAGTATGCATCTAACGCAGTGGGTATCAAACTCAGAATAGACATTAGTCAAGACATCGTTGAGAGACGCAGGCAAGAGATTGAGGATCGTCTCTCCGTTGAGGACTTTAGCAGGAATGTATTGAAGGCGTAATCTATGGACATTTATGTGCCATGCGAGCCCTGTGCTAAATGCGGTGCATACCTCATTTATACTGACGATAAAGCTGAGATACGTTGCGAAGTTTGTGACCACCCAAGACATATAGAGTTACATGGCAAAAAAGAAAAAGCAAAACTTCAGCAAGCTAACAAGAGATTACCTTGCACATCACGGTGCGGCTTATGTCGAAAAGACGGAAACGTACAACGGATTCGGAAGAAACAAGAATGACTTATTTGGGTTTGCAGACTGGACCGCAATTATGGACTTTGTGTTCCCTGAATTCTGGTTTGTTCAGGAGACAAGTCGAAGTAACATATCCGCAAGGAAAAAGAAGATATGCGAATCAATGGTGGCTCGTCTCGTTACCGATAACTTAATGGCAAAGATCATAATCCTTGGTTGGGATAAGGATAAAGATGGCAAATGGCGTGTTAAGAAGGTTGAGATCAAAGCTGAAGACATTGTCGCAGGATTTCTCGCCGCTGGCGAACCTGAAGAACCTTATTGGAAGGAAGGTTGAGAATATTATGGCTAGTGTATTGGAAAAGTGGTTGGTTGCTGCTCTTGGGTCTTGGAAGACAACTGTCGTTGGCGGTCTGGCAATGGTTGCAGTTTTAGTCTCAGAGGGGCTAAAGCTTGTCGATGGAGATCCAGAAAGTGTAGCGAATCTTGAGGCTGTGATTGTTGCAGTTTCCGTATTCCTTGGTCTTAGTTTAGCCAAGGATGGTAACGAGTAGTTTTTTATTATTGAGGGGAAGTGATGCCTAGTTTTAACAGAGTTGTTTTGATGGGTAATTTGACTCGCGACGTTGAAGTGCGAGAGACTCCAGGTGGCGCATCAGTCACTGATCTTGGCATTGCAGTCAATGACAGGGTCAAGAGAAATGACGAGTGGGTGGACGAAGTCACCTACGTTGATGTCACAATGTGGGGTCGAACCGCTGAAGTGGCTGGTGAGTATCTTCACAAAGGATCGCCAATTCTGATCGAAGGTCGCTTGAAGTTGGACTCCTGGGAAAAGGATGGCGAGAAGAGGAGTAAGCTTCGAGTGGTTGGCGAGAAGATGCAAATGCTTGGCAGGAGAGAAGAGTAGTATGGAGCGTTCAAACACAGTCAGGAGAAGGCGAGTACGTCGAGTTGGCAAGCACGTTTGGAACCTGATTGAGAAATACAATGGAGACGAAGATCGAGTCTATGAGGAGATGCGTAAGACAATTCCTTACGCTCTCTTGATTGAACTTGGCTTCCTGCTGTTTAAGGTTTTGGTTGAGCTTTGGCTAAAGAAGCGAGATCCAAGGCAAACAATCAACGCTCTATCCACGGCTGCTGCATTAGATTCGGAGGATATGTATCTAATTGCAGATGACTGCGAAGAAGACGGGATGTCTAAAGAGTCGAAGGTTCTTAGGTGGATTGCATTGAATTCAACAGAGATTGGGTTTGATGATCACAATAGTAAACCTGATATAACGGATGGAGACGATGACTACAGATCAAGCGAATACGACGACGAATTCGACCCCTTCAATTTCTAAGCTGAAGGTGGTTGGGATTGATCTCAATACGATTCTAATTATCGCATTGGCTATTGGTGGCTATTGGTACATCAACAAGGACAAGGACAAGGAAAAGGAAGCTGTTGTGCCTGCTGAAGTAATTCTCAAGGATGAAGCAATTGCATTATCAGATATGTTCTCTCAAGGCATTCCTGTTCTCAGGACAAATCTGTACAAGACAGACGTTGACCTGGGGAAAGCTGTGGAGAACTTTTCTCTGATATACTTTCAAGACCTCACTACTCCGGCAAAGCAGTGGCTTGACTCTGCTCGCATTAGGATTGGCGAGGCAATTGGCAGTAAGGATCTTGAGCAATCAAAGACCTTGAGCCCAATTGATCGTGAGAATGCGATTCGTGTATTTCAGCAGTTGTCTGAAGAGGCAAAAACTCTAGCAGGTTGAACTAATGTCAGAAAATAGCTTTGGATGGATCCCAGACAACTCTGGGGTGATGCGTGTTACGGAACGTCAGGACTGGTACGGTGAAGTTGTCGATCAGGTACAGCAACTCGTGCAGGACGATCCTGGTGGAGATACGTTTCACTATAGATGCTTGTTTCAATTCAAGCCGGATGAGTTTGATTCTGATGGTCGCTTAAGGTCTCTGAACCAAGGGTCAGTTGGATCTTGTGTTGGCGTTGCTACTGCAAGGTTGATTGATCATCTGCAAGCAATGGATATTGCTGTCAGAAGGCAAAACGAGACGTTTTGTGACCTGACTAGCCCAGAGTGGTGCTATGCTACTGGAAGGGAAGCAGGCGGCATGCTTGGTGGTGGTGATGGATCTACCAACTCTGGGCAGCTAAAAGCTCTGGTGAAGTACGGAGTATTGTTTCAGAGAGAATACGGGAACTACGATCTTAGGAAATACAGTGTAGATCGCTGTAGGGACTGGGGCCGCAAAGGAGTGCCGGATCAGCTTAAGCCTGAAGGAGAAAATCATCAGCTACTGAAGTCATTCAGGATTAGAAGTGTTGATGAATGGTGGGCATTGGCTGGTGCTGGCTATCCCGTTAACTTGTGCAGTGGCTGGGGAGGTACTGGCTACCGAGACGATGAAGGCTACATGCGAAAGTCTGGTCGGTGGTCACATTCCATGGGGAATCCAGGTGCTAGACGTTTGCATCAAAAGAACGGCAAAAGCTTTTTGATCTGCAATTCATGGGGAAGCGGATGGGCCAAGAAAGGTGCAATCTGGCCTGAAGATATGCCACATGGTTCGTTCTGGATCTCTGAAGCAGATGCGTCATGGATTGTCAGGAATGGAGAAGTCATTGCATATGCTGACTTTGAGGGAGGATTCACTGCTCCTTATGATTGGGGCAAGGCTATCGATTGGAGTAAGGATGACATCAATGTCGAGTGGGATTCGTCTCCTGTGGTAGGTGACACTGAAGACATTGAAGATAAGGACACTGATGTGTTCGATGACCTTGACATGGAAGGTTACTTTAATGAAGAGCTTTAGTTCTAAGCTTGTGGGCATTGCCTTGTTGGTGGTGATTGCGTTTATTGCGTTTAGCTACTATGGAAGTGGCAATGTTGATGCTAAGGACAGCACTGTTCGACAGTCTCGTGCGAGGTGGGCATGGATTGCTGCATCTAGAGACTTACTTCCAAGCGTTCCTGATGATGAGAAGCTTGGTGATGAATGTGCAGATTGCAATGGGGATGGCTTCGTTGGCGATGGCTCAATCAAGATTGAATGCAACACCTGTAATGGGACCGGCAAGAGGGGTTTCCAGATGACGATCTTGGAAATGCCGGTTCAAGATGCCCAGGCTTTTTCGAGTGGTAGTTGCTCTGCTTCTCGTAATCCTGTGCGTGGCATTGCAAAGCATGGGAAGAACCTAGTACGCAACGCTATCGGTCGTTTACGTTGTCGTAAATAAGTTAAATAGAAATAGGAGAGGTGCTTCAGTTATGGAAAAAGCAACAAAGATTTACCAATGCTGCAAACTCATTAATTCGCGATTTAATGAGTGGGCAAATGATCCGCATGACATTCCACTTCCACCGGATTATTATCTAGCGGTCGAGGAATTGATTGGTCTTGCAGACCTTGGTATGGAAATAAAGGACTCTTTACCTGAAGCATTTCTTCCTGTTCGATTCCAAGCAGGGATGGAGAGAGTGGATGGTTATTACGAAGACTACCTTCGTAAGAAAACTTCAAGACCAAACAGCAATCCATCGGCTGATTTCTTTAGTCAGATTAATCATGTTGTCAGTCAAGTTCTGGACTGGCCCAATCTGCATACTCGCAGGATCATTGTTGATTCAGTTGAGAATCTGCATCGCCAGGGGATTTACCCGAATCAAATTGCATTGATGTACGGTCTTAAGCATGCTGCAAGTGGTGAGGGTCGTGGCGATTTGATTGAGCAAGAGCTTGCAAGCCCAGGCAGTGTCATTGGATCTGACTATGTTCATCCAAGTGAGATTGAGCGTCAAAGACTTCGGTCTGAGATTGAAGCTTGGATTAATAAAAGCACTCAGGAAATCAAAAAGGAAGTCACTGCAAAACAAGAAGCGATTGACTTGGATGATATCAAAACACTCGCCCAGGCCCGATCTGCTGGCCTTTCTGTAAAGTCTGCCGCCACTCACCTTGGGTTGCCAGAGAGTCAAGTTCAGTCATTCTATGACAACGAAGAGAACATTGAAGATTCCAGAGGCGATCAAGAGGACGATAGCGAAGATCCAGATTGGTCAAAAGGAATCTCGTTTGACAACCTTTGTTTGAAAGCGAAGGATCTCGGGATCGTGACTCGCAAGTCAATGAAGCGTAGCACCGTGGTTTCTAAGATTGAGGAGGCTACGGCAAATGCAGCAAACTAAACTTGATGAGCTTATAAGCTCAAATCCAGAGTTAGCCAGGAAAGTAGAAGAGCTTCTGAGAAGCGAGATTAGGGAATCGCATGGCGTTGAGGCAGAGAAGTCAAACCAAAGGTACTACCTTCGCGAGAGTGAGAATCTTCCTAAAGGTTCAAGATGTAGGCTTTGGACTGGCTGGGACCACGTTACTGCAAGGATTGTGAGTAATGGGGTAAGTGGAGCTATTGTGAAATACAATGATGTCTTGCTGTATGCTGATCATCAATACGTTTCTACAAATCTCACCGCTGAAGAAGCTGCCAGATACAAAGAGGAAGAGGCTTAATGAGCCGAGGTTCTGAACAGCGTACTAAATATAAGAAGCAAGACTTTTTGTCGATACTGTCAAAGGTTAAGAGCATGCGTAAGGCTTGCAACCTTTGCAGTACGACAATGAGTCAAGTTGCTAAATGGTCTAGGTCAGACAAGTGGTTTGCTGATGAGCTAAGAAATGCTCAGGCTGAGATTGTGATGGAATTAGAAACCATTGCTTTTGATCAAGCACTTGAAGGCGACACTAAACAACTGCAATTTCTCCTGAAGTCGTGGGCACCAGAGAGGTATGCTCCAAAGGCTGGAGTGAATGTCAACGTAAACGAGAAAGCTGACATTCGCATCGCAGGACAGGATCCCGTTAAGATTAAAGGCGAGATAGCTAATCGCCTTTTGTCTGCGATTGGCGACATGCCTGGGGGTCAAGAGATTGTAGGGCAAGTGATAGATGGATCTTCAAATACAGCCCGAGCTGATGATTCAGTACCTTCGAGCAGGAGTGAAGGTAAACTGGATGAGAGTGAAGGATCTTCAGTTCGAGATAGGCAGTCAAATCAGTAAAGAATTTATTCGCAGGCATATGCAAATTAACATGCAAAAGCTTGAGGAAGAATCAAGGAACCTAGTCCAAGCAAACTTTTATATCGAAGCTGTTTTCAGATGTGGTGGTTGGTTTGAGGTTAATGGTGATGAGATAGTTGTTTGTGATGATGGTGATGAAGCTATTAGCGATGAACTTATTGAATCATTCAAGCACCTTTGGCCTTATGTGCTTTACATCTTTAATGAGCAAGATTTAGAAGAGTATGCCGAGGAAAGAAGAAGTATGGAAACCCTCGACGGTTCAGGAGGCAGTCGGTCATCTTGAGCGTCAGCTTGATCGTATGTATTTCACTTTTCAGCCAAGACCAGATAAGGTTGAGGAGTGGGACATGCAGACAAGTTACTATAACTCAAAACATAAGGGGATCACTTTTCTACTTGGTGGAAATGGTGCAGGTACAACGACACTGACACTAGCAAAAGCGGTCAAGTTTTTGCTGAGAGATCAGCCTCCACCAAGACCTGCGACTCCGTTTTGGATCATCTCGGAAGGATATCCGATGGTCATGGATGTTGCATGGAACGAAAAGATGTGCGGCAGGGGCATGCTGCCAGAGGAAGAGGTGCAATGGGATAAGGTTGACTGGTACAAGCCGAACCAGAACTGGCCTTTTAGAATCCCGCTTAAGCCATGGCCTGGGCATGACCCAAACAACTACTGGGTGATTGAGCTTAAGTCTTATGATCAAGGTCGATCTAAGATGCAGGCGTCGTCCATTGGTGGGTTTGTCTTTATTGAGCAATGCCCATTCTCATTGATCGAGGAGGTGCTTCGTGGGTGCCGAGACTATAATTTCCCAGGTGCTAAGCTTGCTGAGTTTACTCCTATTGATCCTCATCTTTCTCGCCCGCTCGAAGACATGATCAATAACGGTACGTTGCCAAAGGATTGGGCAGTGTACTACTGCAACACTAAGTGTGCGGTCGAAGCTGGGCATGTAGATAAAGCTTGGTTTGACGAGTTCTTCGGGATGGTTTCTGAAGAGATGCGTGAAGTCAGAATGCGTGGTGCATTCGCAAGCTTTGAAGGTCTGGTTTACCCTACGTTTAATCCCCGCATACACACAGAATCTGATCTAATAGATAGTTTTACGGACGGGATGTATCACTACAGGGCGATTGACTGGGGTAGTGGTCCTGAGAATGCTTTTGTCTGCTTGTGGGCAGCAAAGGATTCTGTTGGAACGTGGTACATTTACGATGAATATTACAGTACCGATCAGAACATGACTTACATGGATCATGCAGATCGGATTTACAGCAAGCACCCTTGGCCTAATGACTTTTGGCATGGACCGACCTATGGTGATCCAGCATCTCCTGGGTTGGCTCGTTTGTTTACTCAGTCAGGGATCCCGATTGTCGGTGCAAACAATCAAGTGATTGAGGGAATTGAAACGGTAAGGGTTGCTTTGCAGTTGAACAACGGAGATCCAAAGGTTGTTATTGATAAGGACAGGTGCCCAAACCTAATCAGAGAATTGCAGACCTATGTTTGGGAGAAGAGCAAGGGAGGTAAGTTCACCAGGAATGCAGCACCAAG
>Ga0208161_1000952_pt1 | contig 15981 bp, 13 predicted proteins | sample CB_VirMetaG_3_FD_184538 | JGI IMG/M metagenome (GOLD analysis project Ga0208161, IMG submission 184538) | Freshwater to marine saline gradient viral communities from Chesapeake Bay - CB_1508_1S Viral MetaG (SPAdes) (version 4) | ecosystem: Environmental > Aquatic > Marine > Coastal | place: USA...
GGGCGTTATTTGAACGACTAACAGCTACTTGAATGGATTGTGAAATAGCATAAGGATTTAATAAAATAGTTCCTAAATCCGGAAATACTAAACCATATGATCCTGAACCTGCTACATAACCATTATTAGCAAGTGAACCTGCAGTACCATTAGATCCTGAAATTAATTGATATACTCTAGAGCTACCTAAAAATTTATTTACTAATACATCATTAGAGTTATCAGTAAGTTGTAAAGTACCACCTGATCCTGATAAAGTTAAATTTAAAGAACCAGGAAAAAGAGCTTGTTTATATCTAGCTCTATCTATTGATAATACCCAAAAATGATCTGAGGTTAAGGTATTATTATCTACACCAAAAGTAAAACTGGCATTTTCATCTTCTAAAATAAGAGATCTATATTGCCCATACATAGTTTTTGTATATGAATTATTAGGTACAATATTATTATATAATTCACTCCCACTACCTAACAAATCAGCATATACAATATCAAATTGAACTACTTGATTAGCAGATGATGTATTGTAAACACTTAAATAATAATTACCTGAAGACCCAGCTGCTTGTACTGATGAAGTAAAGAATTGGGTTAGAGTTGGAGTACCAGTAGACCATAAAGTAGAAGTAATAGAATCACTACTTACTACAAAGTCTTGTGGGTCAAAAGATTTAAATGACATTATTTATATTTTAAACTGTTGATGGGTTAATTTTATTTATCGTTAAAGGTATAGTTAAACGAGCTCCACTATCTAAACCTACAAAAGTTAAAGTAGCAGCTAATGAACTATTTGAACCAAACAAAGTATTTATAGTGGTAGCTCTTAAATTAATTTGAGTACCAATTACTGTTGTAGAAACATCAGTACCTAATGTAGTTGTTGAAGTAGGTGTAACATTATTAACGGTTTGTTGAGATATTCCTGTTCCTGTAAAAGTTCCTAACAATCTAGCATCAGAAATAGTACAAGAATAACCACTTGTTTCAAAAGATTGATCTGCACCTAAATAATTTAATGTTTGAGGTGTAATTGCAAGTGAAGAACCTTGTTTTAATGTTATAGCAGAATAACCTAAATCTAATACAGGTAATTTAGCTGTCCCACGAGGTAGGGTAGCTAATTTATACTTCATAATTTGTGTTTCAACAGGAAATGCTTCAAGTAAAGGCATATTTTCTATAGCTTCCCCATAAAAAGAAGAACCCGAAGGGTGTGTAGGGTTATAAAGTGTGTAATCTATTTCATCATCAGCTAAAGAAAATTGGGTAATTCGGAAAGACCCATCATTTCTAGCTAATAATTCTCGGCCTTTTCTGGTTAATATAGCATCAACTGTTACAACTTGATTATTTAAATATCCCATTTTTTATTTTTAAGTTATATATTATACTAATAAATATTATTAAAGCAAACCTTTTTGTGTAAGATCTGAAATATACTCATCAACTGATTTATTTAATTTGTCTGAGGCATATTCAGGGGTAAGTATATAAGGTCCTTCAGACCCTGGGGGTTTAAATCCTTCAAAGATTATTCTTGAAGCATCATCTGTGTATCTTCTTATAAGAAAATGGTCAAGATTAATAGAACTTGAAGGTAAAACCCCATCTAAGTGTACTTCCAAAGACCCAGTACTTGAAATTCTTTCAGGTGAAGATAGACTTGGTGGGTATACTTTTTTTACCATATAAGTATTAGTTTCATTTCCTTCAAATCTAAATTCGTCTCCTATTTCAACAGACCAAGGAAAAGTTATAAGATTAAAACCTGATCCTGGGATGTCTTGTTGAAAGACGTTTGAAGAGGAATAGTAAAGATTTAAAGGTCTACTATCAAAAATACTAGCTGTTGGTATATATATTATTCCATTTAAACTAGAAGATATTTTATTAAAATTACTATTTTGAGGATAATCCCATATGTTATTTGAACCTACTACCATGCTACCTAAAGGATTAGGAAGAGGTGATTGAGAATTATTCCAATATGTTCCTTCACTTAAAATTACTATAGTCCCATTAGATATTTCAGGATTAAATACACTTGTTCCAATAGGTTGAATAGTAAAATAAAATTCACTATTAGCTTGATATTGTGAAGGAGATAAATCTATATTAAAGTATATAAGTTTTTCTTCTCCTGGGGATAATTCATGGATTTGTTCATTATTGGTAAAAGCTGAAGGGGTATTATCTCCTGTAAAGGCAATTAAAAAAGGTAAAGAGGTTGTGGGGTTTAAATTTTTACATCTAAAAACTGCTTGGTTTTTTAAAATAATATTTTGACCAATAGAAGTATTAAGTACGAAATATTTACTCCCATCTCCAACAGCTCTTACCCCTGAAGTATCAGAATTAATTCCCCAAGCAGAACCCTGGGTAATACTACCGATGGTAACTATGGAACTATCGGTTAAAAAAGCTCCATAAGATTGACCACTAATAGATAAGAGTGTACTGTTAGCACTAACATTATTAATTGAAGCAGTATTTTGAAGGGTAGGATCTATTAAAATTAAAGAAGAAGCCCAATTAGAAGGTGTATGTCCTATTTGGGTATATAAAATAGGTTGTATAGTGCTTCCACCTCTAATTATATCTCTATATTCCCATTCAGGGTCTCCAAACCCTTCAGTTTTAGAACTAACTCTAAATCTTTCTCCTGTTTGAAAAGTTCCTTGGGTTATATATAAAGAATTTTCAGAAACATTAGGAATAACTACATCACCATCTTGACTAATTAAATATCTAATTCCAAAAGAAGAGGCATTCATTCTTTCAGGAGGCCATCCTCCTTCCATATCTCCATAAGCAACATAAACTTTATCACTTTCAATTGTAGGGAGTTTTCCATAAGTACCTTTATCTCCAGGGGACCAAGTATTTAAAAGTTTAGAAGTAGATTTAGAACCATCATATCTTATTCCCGTGTATGCTTTAGAAGAATAGTTTGAATCTTGTATAGGAGCTTTAGTAGCCGTTCCTAAAAGAAGTTGATTAAAATTAGTTGGAGTTAAAATGTTAGTTGAATAATCTACATCTTGATAAATAGTACTTAAAGAGTATTTATCTACATTATTTATTAAAACATTATCATCACTATTATAAAAATTAGCTGTTGTAATATATGGTTCAATTATTAAATCATTATTTTCAGCTGCTGAAGGGGAAGTACTTTGAGTAAATTGAAGTTGAATTGAACCAATTCTAGTTTGAGCAGTATCTGAGGGGGAAGTATCGTTAAATAATCTTAAATAATAGTTATCTCCAGTTAACGGATAAAAAGACCCTGTAATTAATACAGTAGTATTTCCTGCATTAATAGTAAATTGAGTTGAGGAAACTGAAGATCCTGCAAATTCATCAGTGATGTCTCCATTTTTTATTAAAGCTAAAGTATTTACATTTCCATTAGCAATAGAATTAAGTAATAAAGATGCTGAAAAATTAATAGTAATATTAGGAGTATTTAGAAAAGATAAAGTACCATTTGCTGGGTTAAAATTTCCTAGAACATCTATTGATTCGGTTAAAGAAGTTAAAGCACTACTGTCTCCTGGGTTAATATTAATAGAAGGGGCTGTTCTTGAAGCTGATACTTGGTAATTTAAAATATAATTATCACTATTAGCTCCTAAAGAATCTACTTCATACAAATAATAATTAGGATACTCTGTTATATTTAAAATATTTAATTCATTATAAGTAGTAAGAGTAGAATATTTGAATAAAAGTTTAGTAGCTTGTCCTAAAGCAATACTATTATCTACACCATTATTATCAATTTTATGTATTTTAACAAATTTAGAACTTAAATCAAAACTAAAAGGAGGAAAAAGACTAGTAGTAATATAAGGTGTTAAGAGTAATATTTGACCTTGACTTGGAGTAGTTAAAGAATTTAAAAATTGGTTTTGAGTAAAATCAGAAAATATAGATGTATCATATAATGTATTAGAATACTTTACAGGTGTATAATCAAAAGAATTATTAGATAAAGGAAAAGCAACATTTAAATCACCATCTGTAACTTGGATGTTGGAACCACTAAATTCTCCATTATAAAATTCATCTTGTGAATTTTGAACTATTAATATTGATCCTGAAATTGTATTTATACTTTCAGTCCAATTTTGAGATGTATTGGTTATTGAATTGAATTTTTCAAGGGATCCACCTGTGCCACCAATGGTATTTACTATTTTTTCTTCTTCATAGTCATTCCATTGTGGTTTTAAAGTACCTGAATATGTTATGTTTTCCCATTCAAGTTGAGGTTGGGGGTATTTGTTTCTTTCTAAAAGATGTTGTTTTATAACTACACCAGAAGCAAGGCTAGTACGTGCAGGTATAAAATCTTTTATCATTTTGAATAATGAATTATCAAAGAATTTTATTAAACGTACAAAATCTTTTAAATTGTAATTTTTTGTATATTTTTCAAAATAGCTATTTCTTAAATCATCTAAATCAGGATATGAAGTAGCAGATGAAGATCGTAGCCTTGGATCACCTATATAATCTCCTATATTAAAATATCCAATTTGGTTAACTATATCTTCATTAATTTCATTTTGTGGTGAAAATGCTACTTCTAAATAATTAATATTAGGAGTATAACTTTGAGAAACATTAGTTGTTTGAGCTAAAGAAGTAAAGGAAGATAATGTATTACCCGAAGGAATAACATCATTTTCAATTCTAATTTTATCACTAATAATATTTTTTATACCTGCTATTGGTTGATCAGAAAAGAAATATTCAGCATTAGGTATAAATGTTGGAGTTGTATTAAAATAAAAATTATTTCCTGTGGAGAAGGATGAAGTTGTTACCCAAGATCCTGTTACTTTTGGATGAATAGATTCAAATCCTGTGTAAAGTTCACCTCCTAAAGGAGCTCTAAAAACTAATTCATTCGGGGAACTATTTATACTATTTCCTTCAATAGAATGAGGATTCATTATGTAATCCTTAAATACACTTTCACTTAATGAAACCCCATAATATCTTATCTCTTGTAATGATCCAGAAAATTGAGTGTAAGTATTTCCATTTATAATACTACTAGAAGCAAAATATGAATTTCCAGAAGGATTAAACCAATCAACATCAGTAGATGCTGTTATTACAGATGAAGAATAAAATCCTAGAGTAGTTCCATTTTCTCCACCTTCGTATATATTATTTCCTGCAGATAAAGTAAAGTATGAAGTATTACCATCTCTTTTAGCCATTACTGACCACCACCCACCATCAAAAAATGGTAAATATATACTAGCTGATTCATTAGGGGCTGTTGTATAATTTGGGTATAAATCTAAGTAAGCGTATTGGTAATATGGATCAATTATAGATCCTGAGTAGGATCCACTAGTATAGGCTGATCCTGTATATCTTAAAACAAGATGCACTTCATTTTCTTTATTCCATAAACTTTGAGAGTATGGGATATTAGATGTAGGTAATCCTTCAGTTTTAAATCTAAAAGTTACTGTTGCAGGAATGTTATCATTTGCACCCCAATTTAGGTTTAATTCCCAAGAAGAAGATATAAAATTACTTCCTGTTGTATAAAAGGCATAATTAAATTCTCTTTGCCAATGATCGTAATCGTTAACGTTTATTTTATCTTTACCACCATATTCATTGATCCTTAATATAGTATCAGGAATCCCATATGAAGTAATTAAAGCTTTTAAACCTGGTATTGTACCTTTGGATTTAAGTAAGTAGGGTAAATTATGATAAATTCGTTTATATAATGATTTATTTACATCATCTAAAGGTATTGAGTCGTTAGAAGCAGATATAAATTGATCTATATATTCAAACCCAGTAGGAGTAGGTAAAGACCCTGTGATGTTTGGGAATGGAAATAATCCTCCATTAGGTGTTAATCCTAAAAATGCCGTGTATAAGTCATCATTTGAAAAGTTGTTTTGGTATAATTTAATACCAAAATCTCTAATAATATCAGCTACTAAATCTTTAGATACTCCATAATTTAATCTATTATCAACATCATACTTTTTAGAAACATCTCTATAATATATCCAAATATTATCAAAATGTTGAGCTACCATATCAACAAATAACTCATATTGAGTATTGTTAGAATCATTTCTTAAATATTCAGGGATAGAATAATATAAACTATTAGGATTTTTTTCATCATATAAAGAAGCGGATAATATAACCCCTCCATATAAAGAAGAATCAGAATTAGTAGTTCCTAACCAAGTTTCAACTTCAGTACTATTACTTTTAGCTAATAAATAGGGTTTAGTAGATGTAGTTTTTGGCCAAGAATAGGAACTACTATCATAGTAAAGAAAATAATCATACCCATCAAAGTTATTTATTATGCTATTTATTTTACTTTCATATATAGCTTTACTACTAGATACTTCAGAACTATTAGTACTGTCTAAAATACCAATTGAAGAAGAATATTCTTCTATAAGACTAACTTTATAAAAAAAGTTTTCTAACCTGGTTTTAGCTGAGCTAAAATGGATAAAATTAGAAAAACTATTGTAGTCTATGTTTATATCTAATTCTTTCTTTTGAAGTAAGTTTCCAATTTGATTATATGAACTAGTAAGAGTAGTTTGGATTAAATCCTGATAGGATAGGTTATTTGTTGAATTGTTTATTTGATCTTTTATGTCTAGGTTGAAATTAGGGCCTTTAATGCCAATAGTTTCATCGGCTATAAAAGATTCGCTTTCTAGTTTAATGTTATAAGCTACAGGTTCAGTCGAAGGAATTACAATCCAAAAATTAGAATTTATATCAAACTCTTCAGGTAAAGGTTGATAGAGTTTTATATAGTTCCCATTTTCATTAGAAACTAAATTTACCCCTATAATTTGTTTGTTTTGCCTAAAATTTAAGTAGAAATAAAGAAATGAATTACTACCAGCAGAAGTATTTCTTTCTTCAATAAAATTATTAATGTTTTCATCTTCTCCTAATGGAGATATAAATCTTAATTCTTTTCTATCTCCTGAAATTTCTTTAATAGATAAATTTGTTTCAAAAGATCCTATTTTAGGGGTAAAAAAGTTAAAATATGTTACATATTCACCATCAAGTAATTCATTCTCAATTGCTTGTTTTTCTAAATTAACATATATTGAAGAAATTACATTGGTTAAAGGTAATTGCCCTTCATTTAAAATTGAGTAATCTGTAAAATTATAATTCTCAGATATTATATTATTATTAAGATCAAAAATATAAAACTCAATATTTCCAGACCCTGAAAAGGGTTGTTCAGTAGGTTGTGTAAGAGAGATATTACTAGTGTCAGAACCAAAAGTTTGGTAAATATATGGATTAGCAGGAATATCTAAAATTTCTATAGCCATTATTGTGGTATTGAGGATGATATTTGTAAATTAACAAATTGAGTTTGTGATTCAAGTAATTCTTTTCTTAATTCAGCTATTTCATTTTGCAATGCTATTATTTCATCTTGATTAGGATTAAAATTTATATATTCACTACTTTGTTGTATTAAATATTCATGTGAATTAGTTTCTCCTTCTTCTGGGATTGAATAAAAAAGTTCATTGTATAAAGTAAAAAATTCATCTACTGTGGGTTGGGATTCAATTTGTTCAGATAAAGGAACAACACCTAATTCATTAAAAGAAGTATCTATATTTTGATTAAATTCTTCACTTGAAAAAGTTGTAGTGTTATTTAATAATGATATTTGTTTTTTCATCCATTTACAACTTTAAAATAATAATTGTCATCAAAAACTTTAACTGAGTTATTGATTGTAGTTTTAATTAGGATTTTATAGTACCTTTCAGGTTCCAATCCACTCATATAAACATCAAAATAATTTCCTCTATTATCAGAACTAATTTGAGTATATTGATCATCGAAATTAATAACAAATTCATTAGTATCCAAATCTTTTACTGCATAATAGGAAGCAGTTGGTAAATAATTTAAATTAGTGAATAAAGAACTTGTTTGGTATGTTCTAGTAGGATATAAAGGACTTACATTTACATAAAATCTATTTATACTACTTGGGTAAAATACCCCAGGATTTTCAGATAAAGCAAGTTTAAGTTTATCTGTTGTTACAATAGAAGAAGTAGAAGGAGAATATAAAGAATAATCTCTCCATCTAAATTCTAGTTGTGGTGGGTAAATAGTATTTGTATCAACACTATAATATTTAAATTCAGGTTGATTATATTTATTAGGGTCAAATTCCTGAGATCCTGAGAGTTTTACTATAAATCCATAGTTAGGTATAGATCCACTATACCAATTATTTACTAAATTGTCTACTTTAACTTCTATATCTTTATTATCTCTTATATTAAAAGATTCACTAACTATATTAGGTAAAGCAGAAATAATATTATCAACATAATTATCTACAACATACCCAGAAACAACATAAAGTAAATTATTAGACCCATCAAAAAACCAGTTTCCTCCCCCTTGATCACTATATAAAGAATTATATGAACTAGTAAAAGAAATTATACCATCAGGTCCGTTATATACACCTGATTCTTCCCAAGGAGAAGACCCACTATATTTAGAATAAGCCCAAGAAGCTCCATTTTCTATAATAGGATTATCTAAAGTTTGTCCTGTACCATTATTCCATTGTTGGGCAATAGGGCGGATTTCTAAAAAGGTATTTTGGTTTATACCTTGTATTTCTGAAATGAAATTTTTTAGGTAGACAGAATATTCTTTTTCCCCAATTTTATCATTTATGATATTTAGTATTTCATTATTATCAAATTGAATTAAATAACGAGATACATCAGGTAAACCGTCAAGACCTAATTTATTAGATGCTTCTAAAATAGCATCTAATCCTGTATTCATAGTAGGATAGGCTGAGTACAGGGTGGTGTCTTGGGTTGGGAAAATTTTATAAACAGCCATTTAAATAGTTTTATTATAAATATAATATTTACAAAGAAACCACTCTACCTTTAATGTCTGTATTAGGGTATTTTATTTCAAAAATACTAGGGTCTAAAGAAGGGTATATTACTTGATTTTGAGTAGCATTAGTTATGTCATAAGCATAAGGGGAGTATCCTAAAGATTCTCCAGCTATGTTTTTTATAATAATATTTTTTACTGTTTGTACTCCTTCAATTTTATCTAATCTAATATAGATATCTCTTAATTGTATAGGTTGGTTAATTTGCCACTTATTAATATCAAAATATTCTTTTAAAGAATTTATGCACTTTATTAATACTTCACTATTATTGTATTCAGGTAATACAATTAATTCAAAATCTACTCCAATATTAATTATATATGCATCCCTAATTTCAATATTATCTCCAATCATACGATATTGAGATAAATAAGTTCTTAGATTGTTTTTTAAAGTACTATTAGCAACTTCTAAATTACCTTGATTATTTTGAGATAAGATATATAGACTTAAAGTTTCTATAGTTGAAACTTGTTGGTCAGTTAATTGTGGTTTTTGTATAAAAGCTTTAGATACTGAACCGTAGTCTGAGGGCATGCTTAAGGTTCTTATTAGGTAATCCTCTGTTGTTACAGATCGTTTTTGTGAAGCTACAAGAGATAGAGTATTTTGTCTTATTTCTTCCAATGTATCTCCTCCTTTTCCTCCAGTAGCTGCTTCTTCATTAGTAGCAGTTAAAGAATTAAATACATAATTAGATGTAGTAGTATTTAAAGTAGTTAATCTAAATTTACTATTAGTTTTATCTAAATTAATTAATTCATTAACAAATACATTAGAACCTACCCCTCCACCTGTCAGGTATCTTATAGTTAATGTAGTATTAGAAGGTGTTATACCATAAGTGTTTGTATATAGAAAATTAGTAGGCGAATAAGCAGCTGTTAATTTATCTTGTTTAAAAGGTAAACCTAAACCTACATTGTTAGGATTAGGTACAATTTCTTCATCTATTGTTTCCGGAGTGCCTACTCCAAATTGCATTTGTAAATTAGTTAGAGAAGTAAATCTAGTTGAAAATCTTCTAGCTACTTTTTTTAATTTTAATAAATAAGGAGTTTCATCGTTTTTATTAGGATTATTAATGTTAGTATTTTTTATAGTATCTAACACCATTTCTTGCCCTAAATGATCAACTTCATACCATATATTATTATCTGAGTCTTTTACATCTAGAATTTTAATAATATTATTATCGGATAGATTTATTGTATTAAAAGGTTGTGGGTCAGTAAAATTAAAAGTAATTGTATTAATAGTAGCTGAAATTGCTTTTCTTGTTTTTTTTAAAAGGAAATATTGAGGATTACCACTTGATACTTGGTAAATTGAAATTTCAGTAGGATCTTGAGAACTTGAAACTGAAAAATCGCATTTGTCTTGGATTAAAAAACTAACATTATTATCAGTAGAAATAGTTGTGTTTTCCCCAATAACCATACAATAATCAAAATCAGGAACATAAGTAGAACCTGAAAGTTTAGATGGGATTTGTTGAAATAGGGATATGTCTGTTTGGGCTACACTAGTAGTTTTAGGTTTATATCCAAACATGTATGCTAATTCAAATATATTATTAGTTTGTTGAGCATACTGTAAGAAAGTTTCTTGGAATTGGTTATCAAGATAAAAACTTAAAACATCACCAACATATGATGCTTGTTCTATAAACATTACCCCAGGAGAAGTAGGGGAAAAATCATTATAAGTGTTAGGAAAATATGTTTTAGCATATTCAATTAAACGGTTTCTAAAATCTAAAAAATCCCTATTAATATATTTAATATCCTTATTTAATGCCATAGTTAAAAGTTAAAAATTAAAGAACCAGTATTTGGAGTATTAAGAATGCTGTATTTTAAATCTACTATTATACTGTTTTCTTCTTGGGAAGGTGAATATACATCTAACTTGTTTATTTTTACTGAGGGGAATACTGTGGATATTTTGTCTTGGATTTGGGCTTTTATATCATTAAAAGTTAAATCATTTATTTGTTCAAAAATAAACTGTCTTAACCCACCCCCAAATGTAGGGTTTAAAGGTCTCTCTCCAGGATTAGTTAAAAAATAATTAATTAGATTGTTTTTTATAGCTTCTTGAGTATTATAAGTAGAATTAAAAACACTTGACCCTGTAAAAGGTAAATTTATACCTAATCCCACATTAGGATTTAAATCATTAACGTTTATAATTTGTGGGTTAAAAGGCATTATTTAGTATTTAATAAACTCATAATAGTACTCATATCTACTTCTCCAGTACCTAAATTTCCATTTATAGGATCATTAACACCTTTTGGATTAAAAGATTGAGCATCACGTGAAGTAAAACCTAAAACAGTTTCATTCATAGCTTCTTGATATTTTTGCCTTGCATTTATAGTAGGTTCAGTGAATGATGGTTTTGAAGTAGGAGGTGTAATAGGTTGTGCTGCTTCGGATACTATATGTTTAGGAGCTTTAACTGCTTCGAGTAAAATTTCCTTTAATTCTTCTTGAATTACTTCTCTTACGGATTCTTTGATTAATTTTTTTAATATTTCTGTTTTCATATATGTTTATAAATATAGGATTAATCTGCTTTTAAATTGTTTTGTTGTATATAAAATATTAATTCATCTATAAGTATTTGTTCTACTGAGCTAAAAGACCATTCTCCTTTTAACATGACTACTTCTTGTTTGTTTTTAGCTATAGCTCTTTTACGTTTTAAAAAATCTGTTGTTTTTTCAGTTTCTATTTCTAACTTAAAACCATTAACTTCATTTAAAGTAGGTGGTTCTTCTGTTGTTAAATCTTCTAGTTCTATAGAAACTCTTTCTTGAAAGTCTACATCATTTGGAGAACAATTTTGAATTAATTGGTCAGTTAATGATAAAAGATTTAAAATAACTATAAGTATTTCTTTTATTACTCCTATAATAGAGGTTAATATATTAACAGAAAATTCTAATTTAGCAATTTTCTTATCAAATTCTTTTATAGATTCATTAGCTGAGGGGGGTAAAGGGTAAGGAGAGGATATAAGTGCTTGTTTAGTTATTTTAATTCCTTGGATTACTCCTCCTGTTATTCCTAATGCTATAAGAGTAGAGTCTATAACTTTTATAGTTGTATTAATAAGTTTAACAAATTTGTTTCGTTTTCTAATTAATTCTAATAGATCCTCAGAAGAAACACATTTTGAATCATTAATAGCTTGTTGTATATCATCATTAGATTTATTTATTAGTTCAGTTGCTTTAGTTATCCCAAATTCTTTTATAATATTTAAAGCAAAAGGAATAGCTTTTATTTTTAAATTTTGGATTTCTTTTTGAAGTCTTTCCATAGCATAGTACTGAAAATCTTTTTTGTTAAAATTTAGAGCTTCTATTTGTTCTTTGGTATATAAAGAATTTTTTTGGATTTCTCTTTTATTTGATTTTTCTATGGAATCTAAAAATATTATCCCTAAATTAGATTTTATAGTTCCATCTCCTTTAAAAGGATTAATAACTATTGTTTCATAGTTATTAATTTTAATTTCTAAGAGAGTGTTTCCTTCTTCTCCTATATTTAATTCAAATCTACCTTCTTTATCTGTTCTTGTAGCCATATTTTATATATTATCATATTTTCTAACCACAAAAGGTATAATAGCTTCTAAAGTAGCTTCAATTTCTTTTTCAAAAGCTTTAGATTGATATTGAGGATTAATTATATTTTCAGTTTTTATAGTTACTTTTTTAGATGAAGTATTATTAAGAGGATTATATAAAATAACTATATTTAATATAAAATTGTTTTCTCTTAATATGGGTATATTTACTGTCCAAGATTTTTCTTTTTTATTAATAAAAGGAACAGATTTAATATTAATTTTTTTAAGTTGATTAACAATTTTTAAAGGAGATATATTATATAAAGAAGTATTTGAAATTTCTTTAATTTTTACATTTTTTATAGGTTCACCTGTTTTAGAATCAACTATTATACCTTTAACTAATCCCATGTTATCTTACTTTTACAATAGTAGTTTTTAAATCTTCTAATCTGTCTTTTATCTTTCCAAAATTACCTAAAGCTGATTTGGCAGGGAGGAAAATGCCTCCATCAATAATACCTCCATCTACAAGTGGTTTTTCTATATTTGTTAAAGCTTCAGATATCTGGATAAGATTATCTAATATCTCATTTAATACCTCTACAGTGTTATCTCCTTTTAAAGTGGGTTGTACTCCTTTTATACCACCAAGATTTATAGAAGGACTAACTACATTTATAGAAGTGCTAGATTCTAAATTTACATATCTATTTGAAGAAATACCCACAGCATTTTGACTACTAATAAGAATATTATCTTCATTAGCATTTAAAAGAATTCTACTAGAGTTTAATATTATTTGAGAAGAATCATAATCTGAAGGTTGGGTAGGTTTAATAGGAAATGAATTAAAATTTTCATTGGCTAAACTACAAGATTCTATTCTTTGGGTAGAGGTTAAATAAATAGATGATAAATCTTTTTTTATATTTTCTACTATAGGAATCCATCCTTCAGAACTTGAATTATTAGGCTGTCCATTTCTTATTAAAATAATAGGATCACCATTTTTTCCTGTTTTAGAATAATTGTTAAATATTGTAGGTTTTTTAACTGGGGTAGGTAAAATATTTGTACTTCCAAATCTAATACTTTGTCCATATCTTCCTTCAAATAACACATCTCCCATAAAAGGCAATAAAGGATGTATATTGTTTTTTTCTTTAAATGTATCTTGTGAAGGGTTAGCAAAATTAGTATAATTTAATTCAATATCTGTTCCTTCTTCACCTTCAATTTTTCTAACTTGAAATGATGTATTTATTTCATAATCATCTATTTGAGAATTAGGTAATGATTTTGATCTAGAAATTTTTGGTTGAGCGTTATGATGAGGATGATTCCATATATTAGTAGGGTTAAGATAATAACTTTGATTAGTAAAATAACCATTATCATCATTAAATCTACTTGGGACAGATATTATTATTACAACTTCATTAGCTAAAGGAAAATTTTTATTATTAGCATTTAAGGGTAAAGCAAATTCTTCTTGTGTAGTATTTAAATCTATATCTTGAAAAAATATAGCTCCTATACCATTCCAACCACCAACTTCATTATACTTATCATGCTCTTTACTTAAAACTATATCTGTTACTCTAGCATATTTAATGTTATTTAAAGAAGATAAAGTAGAAAATACCCCAGAATCTAAAAGAGGATTTTGCTTTTTTGTTCCCTTTATAGTTTGTGGACCTTCTCTAAAAATAGCCATTATTTTTTAGGGTTAAATTTTTCTATTTCATTTAATAACTGTTGTTTTTCTTCTTCTGTCATCCCAAAATTTTCATCTTCAGATTTACCAGAAGCTAAGGCACGTTGAACAATAGTAGCCATTTTAACTAATTGTTCATCATTTTTAATCCCTAATTCCATATATTCTTTAATTAAAGGAACAATTAAAGTAGCATCACCTATATCACTTATAAGAGGTTTTAATTCTCCTATTAAAGCAGTAATTTGGGCTTCTTTTTTCTTTTGGTTATCGTAAATTTCTTTTAAAAGATCAGAAAACTTTTTTTTACCAAAAATATTTGATTCTAAATTTCCCATATTATTTGTTTGGGTATAAATATAAAAAACATAAAAATTTAGAAATCTACATACCCATTCTCTAAGTAAAAAAGATAGTGTTTTCTAAAAATATTATATAACTGGTTAGATATTTTAGTTATTTTTGGGGTTTTTACTTCAGGTAGCATTTCATGTATGTATATGTAAAGAGCTTTTTTATTAAAAATATCTATGTTTTCTCTTTTTCTAAAAAGTTCTAATACTGAGTCTGCTATTTGGGCATCAAGAGATTTAGGGAAGAATTTATATATGTCTGTAGATATATGTTCTGTAAATTTATCTATGAAAAAAGATAATTCTTCATTATAATGGGAAGTATCTAAGAGATAAGAGTAAGATTCATCTTCATATATTTCTTCAACGGGGTTAGTTTGGATTTTCTTTTTATAATTTTTTTCATTATATAATATACACCATCGTTTTACTATTGTACCAAAATAAGAATATGCTTTAGCCCCTTTAGAAGGATCAAATAAATGTATTTTAGATAACAAAAACACGATAATCTCGTGTTGTAAATGTTCTAAATTTTCTACTTCTGTGTGGTAGAATTTAAAGGTATGGATTATGTTTTGGGTGAGTTTAAAAAAGGGGTAATGAATTTTATCTTCATATATTTTACTTTTTAATTCAGAATCAGAAATGCTATTATATAATACAATAGCATCTTCTGTTTCTTGTGTAAAATAGTTTTTACTTTTTTTTCTCCGTTTTTTTTTAATGGGAGACATAGTTATTTAAATTTTTTTATATTGAATTCATTTAATATTTCTTGTATTTTTAAGATAGATTGAAATATAATTCCTACATCATCATCTTTCTCAAATATTCTTCTATTATCAACATCCTTGAGTTTTTTATCAGAAATTTCAATAACTCGAGAAAAACGATCTAAATACTCTATATAACCAATAAGTATGTCTTCTGATTTTTCTTGTTTTTTCATTAAATTAAAAGTTGTCCATCCTAAAATAACAACTATAATTGATAAAACACAAACTGCTATTATTAAATAAATCATAAGTTATCTAACATATTTTTTAACCCATCACTCTTTATTGAAGTTAAAGCTTTAGTTTTAGTTGAAAGCTTTTTTGAGGTGTTTGGTTGTGTTCCCAATGTAAAATTTCCTTTTTTAATATCCACGGATTTTTTACCTTCTTTTAATTTAGGTAACCATTCACGTTCAAATTCAATACGTGCTGCCATTAAATCAGCCTGGTGTAAAATAAAAGGTAAACTTGTTCTTGGTTTTTGTTCTGGCATAAATGACATAAGATATTTTTTATTTCCTTCATCGTATAAAC
>Ga0208161_1000954_pt1 | contig 15966 bp, 21 predicted proteins | sample CB_VirMetaG_3_FD_184538 | JGI IMG/M metagenome (GOLD analysis project Ga0208161, IMG submission 184538) | Freshwater to marine saline gradient viral communities from Chesapeake Bay - CB_1508_1S Viral MetaG (SPAdes) (version 4) | ecosystem: Environmental > Aquatic > Marine > Coastal | place: USA...
TGTCGTGAACGCCACGATCTATGTAGTGGAGTCTGACTATTCGTGGGCTTCTGATCAGAACGGTATCTATGCGTTGGGTACTGGTTCTGCGTATGCGTTGGGCGCAATCCACGCCTATCGCAACCAGCGTGCGATAGCGACGATTCAGAACGCTAAGACTCTCGCAACCAAGGCACTGAAGGTCACCGCACGCTTAGACCCTTACACGGGACTGCCGATACAGACCTTCAGTCAGACGTTCGGCAAGTCGAAGCCCGCCAGCGACTAACCACAACATCTTGTAGGCGAAGCACCAGAATCACGGTTCCACCTACAAGGCGACAGACGCGTCAGTGCCTACGATCTACGGCGATGGCTCGTTCCACCAAACTCGCTGACCTCATGGTCAAGGAAACAAGTGGCGTGGACCACCCTGCCCATCTTCACGAAGGCTGGCTTGTCATGAAATCGGAAGACATGGACACTGCCCTTCTGGAAGTAATCAACACCGAAGAAACAAAGGAGAACCCAGTGGACCTTGAAGTCACTGAGACACCTGAGCCGGAAGTGGAGAAGGCTGTGGAAGCCGACGACTCGGTTCGCAAGGAACTGTCGGACCTTCGTAAGCAGTTGGACGACATTCGCAAGGAGAAGGAAGCGTTGGAAGCGGTTCGTGCGCTGGACAAGGCAACCGAAGTCGCTAAGGCTTGGGAAGCCCTGCCGGAGTTGAACGCTGACGAGTTCGCCCCTGTGCTGTGCGCCCTTCGCGCCCAGTTGCCCACGGAAGCCGAAGTCATTGAAAAGATTCTTGACGCTTCGGCTCGCGCTCTCGCTGAGTCGTCCGTCCTCGCTGAGATTGGCACGACTGCCAAGGCTGAGAACGACGCATGGGCAACCATTCAGGCCCAGGCGCAACAGATGGTGATTGAAGGCAAGGCTTCGGACTTCGCCAAGGCCGTGACCCTCATCGCCACAACCAACAAAGACCTGTACAACCAGTACTTGACCCAGAAGGGAATCTGACCAATGGCTTACGAAGGCGCACAACTCAAGTTGGGCAATCTCACCGCCGCGGCTGACCTCTCGGCCAAGCAGTTCCACTTCGTGAAGTTGGCTTCTGCGACGACCGTGAACGTCTGTACCGCGATCACTGACGTTCCTGTAGGTGTTCTGTTGAACACGCCGACTTCGGGACAGGCCGCGGAAGTTTGTATCTTCGGAATCACCAAGGTGGTTGCTGACGGTACGCTCGCGGCTGGCAACATCATCGGCACTTCTGCTGACTCGCAGGCTGACGCAATCACTCGTGGCACTGACACGACTGTGACCGTCATGGGCCACGCTGTTGAAGCGGGCGCGGCTGGTCAGACCGTCACCATGTTCCTCAACCCCACCGGCTGTCGGGCCGCGTGACCTAAGGAGAAACCACAATGCCTCAGCCCACTCAGTCTCAGGTCCATGTTGACGCGATCCTGACGAACATGAGCGTCGCCTACATGAACGAAATGGATTCGTTCGTGGCTTCGCGAGTGTTCCCGACGATCAGCGTGAACAAGCAGTCCGACAAGTACTTCACCTACTCGCAGGCAGATTTCTACCGCGATCAGGCGAAGGTCCGTGCCGATGGTACGGAATCTGCTGGTTCGGGTTACTCGCTCAGCACCGACACCTATTCGTCGTCGGTGTGGGCGTTACACAAGGACATTGGTGACCAGGTTCGTGCGAACTCGGACACCCCGCTTGACCCCGACATGGACGCAACCCGCTTCCTCACGCACCAGATGATGATTCGTCAAGAGCGTGACTGGGCCAGCAACTACTTCACCACTTCGGTGTGGGGCAACGACAGCACCCCCAGCACCCTCTGGGACGCTTCTGGCTCAGACCCGATTGGTGACATTCAGACGGGAATCAACACGATTCTGTCGGACACTGGCTACCTGGCGAACACTCTTGTTCTCTCGTACGCGGCTTACAAGACGCTTCGTAACCACACCGACTTCGTGGACCGTTACAAGTACACCAGCGCAGATTCCATCACGCCGGAACTCATCGGTAAGGTTCTTGACCTTCCGCGAGTCATGGTGATGAAGGGTGTCTACAACAGCGGTGCTGAGGGTGCTTCGGCTTCCTACGGCCAGATTGGTGACAAGGACGCTCTGCTTGCCTACGTCGCCCCGTCTGCTGGTCTGATGACCGCTTCGGCTGGCTACAACTTCGTGTGGAACGGAGTTGGTGGTGGACTCGGAACCAGCGTTGCGGTGAGCAAGTACCGCATGGACTGGTTGCGTGCTGACCGCTTGGAGATTGAATCGGCTTGGGACTTCAAGGTCGTTTCGTCTTCGCTCGGTTACTTCTTCAGCAACCCTGTTTCGGCCTGACCGAACTAACTGAATCAACCGCCGAAGGGCTGACGCTGGGTTCGTCCTAGCCTCAGCCCTTCGTTGTTCTAAGGACACCGCATGAATAATCGAAGGAGTGACATCGAAGCGACAGCACTCGCTTTGACTGGTTCTAATCAGACTATTTCTGGACAGTTGGTGTTCCTTGGCATTTCAGCCTCAGATGAGGGTTCAGGCTCAATCAAGATTCACGTTTATCATGGAACGGCCGACACCGACCCTCACATCGCTGGTATCGCCGCGCAGAGTGGCGGGTCTGACACGCTCTGGTTTGGACCGAACGGCATCAGTTGCCCGAACGGTATTTATGTCAAGGTGTATTCAGGCTCACCAGAGGGTTCGGTATTTCTAAAAGGAACAGTCGTCTAAGGATTATGGTGTTGTTCTACAGATAAGGAGTATCTATGTCCATTTCCAACTATGCCGAACTGAAGATTCTGGACCATCTGACAGGCACGACCGCATGGACCGCACCAACTAACGCCTACCTTCAACTTCATACAGGTGACCCTGGCGAGACAGGCGCAAGCAACGTAGCGTCAGAGAACACCCGCAAGGTAACTGCGTGGTCAGCCGCGTCGTCTGGTTCCATCTCAATCAGCGCAGAAGTCGAATGGACGAACGTCAGCGCAACCGAAACGTACACGCATTGGTCGCTGTGGGACGCTTCAAGTGGTGGGAACTGCCTGTTCTATGGGGCGTTGTCGGCAAGCGCAGTTATGACCGCAGGTGATTCGTTCAAGTTCACATCGCTGACACTTAGCCTTGATTGAGTAGATAATGGCGGTCTATGACGCGCCAGTTCTCTACGAGTCAGACCGCCTGTTCTCAGGCGTTCTAAACGCTGAACGGACTGGCTCTGGTTCTGGGGCAGGAACGTCTTCGTCGTCCACGCTTCGCACTACGTTCGCTGGCGGTACAGCCACAGCGACAAGTTCTGTTTCTGCTGTAGGGGTGCGCGTATTCGCCACGTCAGGCGTTGCTTCAGGCGTTGCGTCGTCTACTGCCAGCCAGGTGGTTACGGTCGTTAGAACGGCTTCTGCTACTGCCTCAGGGGTTTCTAGTGGGGCGTTCAGTATTGGGCGAGTTCGTAGTGGTTCTGGTTCTGGGGAATCATCGTTTGCGTCGTCTGCTTCCCGTGTGGTTCTCAGAACTGGGACAGCCAGTAGTTCGTCATCGTCGTCATCGGCAGAAGTTGTTACAGCGTTCCGAACAGCAACTTCGTCTGCTAGTTCGTCATCGCTGAACGCTATTGAGGCAGGTCGCCTTCGTACCGGCTATGCGATTGGTGTCGGATACACAGAAGGTGATGTTGCTGGAATCGCAACACGCGCCAGGTCTGCTGTCGGCACGATGGTCGGTTATGGCACGTCCACACGAATAGCGACCCGTCTGCGTTCTGCGTCTGCGTCAGGTTCGGGTAGTTCGACCAGTTCTGGATTCAGGGTTGTCGTTCGTTCTGCTTCAGGTTCAGGTTCGTCGTCATCTACTTCGACGCGTGTCAAGGTCGGGGCTAGAAGTGAAACAGGGATTGCCATTTCGTCCTCTGAGGCTGTACGCCTGCTCACCAGTCTTCGTTCTGGGACAGGCCAAGGGTCAGGGTCCAGTACCAGCAATCGTCGCCTGACAGCAATAAGGATTGGTTCAGGTTCGGCAGTTGCGTCGTCCACCGCCACCGCAGGGCGTGACCCCAACATTACGTCAGCAAACGGAGTCGTCGGAGTTAGCACCGAAGCAATCGTTGTCAGCGTCAATGTCCTGCGACAATCGGTACAAGCAAGCGGAAGTACAATAAGCGTAGGCGTTAGCGGTGACAGCACCGCTGTGACAGTAGGGACTTGACATGGCAGACGTATCTATTCGGAAAGGCGACAGGCTTCCTGCTCTTACGCGTCAGTTCCTACAGGGAACCACCCCAGTCAATCTGACTTCAGCCACCGTTGTCTTCAACCTATGGAACGCTTCAACAGGAACACAGGCAATCACCAATGGTTCCTGTACCGTCACCGACGCTGTTGATGGAGATGTGAAGTATTCGTGGACAGCAGGCGACGCAACCCTCGCGGCTGGTTCATACATCGGCACATTCACAGCAACTTTTAGCGATTCGACAACATTGACTGCGCCGAATAACGGCATGATCACTGTCGAAATCTACGACACCACAGAATCAAACTGGTCATACACGGGCGACCCTTCGGCCCGCGCCATTGACGCAATCAGATTCTTGATTGGGGACACAGACAGTAACGATCAACTGATCACTGACGATGAAATCCTGTGGGTGAATCGTGAAGCGTCAGGCACTTCGACAGGCACAACAGCCCTGTACGACGCGGCGTATCGGTGCTGTATCACCATTGCGTCCAAGTTGGCACGTCAGGCAGATAAGCAGATTGGTGACTTGCGTGTGTCCATGAGCCAGAAGGCTGACGGATACCGTAAGCAGGCACAAGAACTGAAGTCGTTGTCTATGCGTGAAGGTGGCGTACCGATTCCGTATGCGGGCGGTATCACGTTCTCAGATAAGGAGATTGACCAGGACAACAGCGACATTTTCGCTGGCTGGTTCGCTTCAGGACAGTTCAACAATCAGCGTGACGGTGGCGGTCAGAACACAAACCAAGGTATCCAGTATTTCGGGCCTGGGGCTGACACATGACGACACAGGCCACCCAGTTCCTAACTGATCTGAAAGACCTTGCTGTGTATTCGGTGACGATCACAGCGAAGTCATCAGTGAACGCCTACGGGGAAGTGGTCAGGTCGGGTTCAGGCACATCGTATTCGTGCTATCTACACAAGGTCACCACAAGCGACCGCAGTCTCACGATGGACGGGCAAACCGTCGAATACCGAATGTACATTGCGTCAGAGTCCTACAGCCCTTCCCTAGACGATCTGGTGACGTTCTCTGGTGTGTCTCGTCCTGTAGTTGAAGTGGACGTGCGTCTGGACGAGTTCGGGCAACAGTTCGTGGTGTTGGGTTTGGGCCAACCAAGGCGGTCGTAATGGTCAAGATCAAGATAGATGTGGGTTCGCTTCGTGAAGTTCAGCAGGCGTTGGCTGTGGACGCTGAAGGCGTGGGACGCGCGGCTAAGGCTGGTGTCCGTCAGATGGGTGAAGACATTCTGAATGAAGCAGACCAGATGGTCCCGTTCGACACTGGTGCGCTGGCTAGTTCCCGTGCGATGAAAGAAACCCACTACGGAGACAAGTACACGGTCGAAGTTGGCTACGGAAATAGCGGTGTCCAGTATGCGCTAGTTCAGCATGAACGCCTGGACTTCTTCCACCCGCCGAAACCACCGAACAAGAGCAAGGTGGGTGGCAGGCAGGGTACTGGGCCTGGGGCTGACCCCGTGACGGGTCGTGGCCCTAAGTTCCTTGAAACACCGTTCAAGAAGTACACGAAGGACGTTAGTCAGACCTTGGCTGGCTACATTCGGGCGCACTACAAGTTGGGTAGATAATGGCAACTCTGGTGGACATTGCGAACTATCTGGACGCGAACGTCGCTGGGCTGACGTTGGGTACGAACCTGTTCATCGGTCGTATGCCTGACGACCCGAACGCCTGTGTCGCTGTGTATGAGTACGGTGGAACTCGCCCAGACAACACGATGGGTGGCGGTGCGCCAGTCCTACAGAACCCCAGCGTTCAGGTGCGTGTGCGTGACACGTCGTATGCCTCAGCACAAACGACAGCGAACCTGTGCTTCGTAGCCCTGGAAGCAATCGTGGACGAGACAATCAACACGACTCGCTACAACCGTGTGACTGCGATTCAGTCCCCATTCCCGTTGGAACGTGACCCTGAAGAACGCATTGTGTTCGTTCAGAACTTCGACGTGAAGCGCGTGTTCTCATGAGCGTGGACCCGTATGCGGAAACACGCACAGTTGCTGAACGTGAACGCAAAACACGCACGCAGGTGCGCTGTGGGAACTGTGTGAAACTGTTGGCTGAGATGGTGACAGCCCCGTGGCGTATCAGGTGTCCACGCTGTAAGGAACTGAACGAGTCAAGTTCCTAGAGTCGCCAGGGAACCCACCCGTCACCGTGCTTCTCTAGTGAATAGAAGTAGACCAACAGGCCACTGCGTAGGTTGGTTTCACCATCGAACAGTGCTTCGCAGTTCTCTGCGACACCGTAGTGGGGCAGGAAGCCGATAGGCCACCAGCGGTTCGGCAGTACCCATGACCCATTCAGTTGAAGGTAGCCCCTTGACCCGCACTTGGTTGGGTCTTTCACGTTATGTGCGTCGGCCTGACAACGGGATTCACGAAAGACGATTCGGTCCAGTTTCGGCATTTCTTCGACAGGCCACCCAACCTTGTAGGCCAGGTCCAAGACTTCAGGGCATTTCGGTGTGAAGTCCAAGACCAGTGGGGGCTGTGTCGTGGTCGTAGGGGCAGGGACAGTGGTGGTGGTCGTCGTCGCAGGTGCTGTCGTAGTTGGGGCTTCGTGGGTGACGGGAACAGGTGTGGAAACAACAGGAGAGGCGTTCCCGCCACCACACGAAGCGATCAGGGAGAGCAACGCGCCAACGCCAAGGGCGAAGGGTTTCATGACGATCATGTTACAGCGCGCTCGGTTGGGAGTTCGGTCGCGCTACTGCGAGACAAGCAAGACAGCGACGAACAGCAAGGCAAGAAACAGAAGTCGAAACATGGTGCGTTCTCCTATGCGGAAAGGGGGGTGATAGGTGCGCCAGTGTCCCGACTGAACGCACCTACCACCCAGGTGTCATCGAAGGAACTCGCCCCGATTCGGGGGAGTATCGAAGCGTGCCTTCGACAACACCGCCATGTTCAGCAAGGCAACCATACCAGGAATCATGGCGAACTTGTGGTCCATTGTGAGAAGGGCCGAAGCAACCAGCGCAACGTAGTTGGCCCAGCAGAGCATGGTGACCCAGCGTGGCGTAGAACGCCTTCTGGTGGCTGTACGAGGCACGAAAGTCTGTACATGGCTCACAGGGAACCACCCCGATCTTGGAAGCGTCCAATGGCTTCTATGACGTGGTGGTAGTAGTCGCCTAGATGGGCGAAGAAACCTTCGGGCGTAGCGACCACGTTCCACACTACGAAGGGGTGGTACTCGCCAGAACGAATACACACTGCCACCCACACGGCGCGCACTTCGCCTGGGTCGCGTTCAATGATCTTGGTACAAGCGACAACGATTGCGCCGTTCATGAGTTGCGACCCCACCTGAAGTGTGTCGCCCATCGTGTAGGTCGTGGTCATGCGTTTGCTTCCTTCTTGATTCGGGCAATGGTCAGCAGGGCTTCCCGTATGTCCCACAACTGGAAGATGACCTTGCGGTCATGTGGGTCGTCTTCGTGAAGTCCAATCTGGTAACTGTTCAGTGCGTTCAACAGCAAGGTGATGTTCTTGCTGATCTTCTCGCACGCGTCGTGTTCTTCAGTGGTCACGGTTCTCTCCTTGGGTAGTTGATTCCACTATGGGGATTCTAGTCACATAGGTGTGGCAAGTTCAAGCACCCTTGTAGAACCCTGCCATGACCAGGAGTTACAGCGAACCCCTACCAGGTCAGTGTTACCGTATGGCGGTCAGCAGTGCGCTTCGTCGCCCCAGGTGTCCGTGTGACCATCTCGTCAGAGTGGTCGCGTGGCGTTCCCAGAGGGAGACACAATGCGATTCAAGGTCACTGGTGGCGCAGATGGTGTCAGCGGTATTGAAGTCGCTGGCAAGCGATACGAAGCAGGCGACGACGTAGAACTGACAGCGAAGCAGGCTGAATGGCTTGTGGACGCTGGCTACCTGGAACCGTTGGACGGGTCCAAGAAGTTCGTGAAGCCCGCCCCTGCCCCTGCGCCTGCCCCAGAACCAGAGCCGACGACCACCGAAGTCGTCGCTGACGAAGCGTCTGACGACGCAGGAAGTGAGTTCTAATGCCCACCTTCGTTCACGGCAAGGGGACTGGTGTCCTGTTGGACCAGTACAACCTGTCAGAGTATTTCAACTCGGCTGACGTAGCGCAGAGCATTGACGTGGCTGAAACCACGTCTTTCACGGCTTCGTCCAAGTCGTACATCGTCGGTCTTCAGGACGCGACGCTAAGCCTTAGCGGTCTGTATTCGCAGGACTCAGGCGGTTCTGACGCTGTGCTGTCAGGAATCCTTGGAACTGCCACAACCCCGCTGGTGACCATCGCCTTCGACATTGGGACCATTGGGAATCGTTGCGTCACAGGTCGTGTCCACGAAACGAACTATTCGATCAGCAACCCCGTGGCTGACGTGTCGTCGGTGACCGCCGACTTCAATGCCAGCACTGACGCAGTGTCGAACCAGACCTACGGACTTCACGGTGGTGTCATGCTCACCACGGGTGCGTCTATCGCCTTCGGTTCACTCGGCAACCTTGCCAGCGTGGACAATGGTGCGTCTTCTAGCAGTGGGGCTATGGCTGTCCTTCATGTCACGGCGAACAGCGTCGCTGGTGGTGACACCACGATCAAGGTTCAGCACTCGGCAGATGACAGCACCTACGCAGACCTGATTACCTTCACCGCAGTCGGGGCTTCAACCCTTACCAAGCAGTTGAGTCCTGTTACTGGCACGGTGAACCGTTATGTGCGTGCCACAGCAAGCACAGCAGGGTCGTCAGGTTCCATCACTTTCAACATCGGGTTCGCCCGCTTCTAATCAAGGAGACAAGAAATGCCCACTTTCGTACACGGCAAGTCCACCGACTTTGAGTTGGACGACACCGCTGGAACTTCACGCAACCTCAGCAACGTGCTGACCAGCGTGGACTTCCCCGAAACCATTGACGTAGCGGAAACGACTGCGTTCGGTGCGACCAGCAAGTCGTACATCGTTGGCCTGAAGGACGCGACCATCTCGGTCAGCGGAATCTGGGACGCAACGGTGGACGGTTATGTCGCTGGCGGTGCTGAGCCTGCTTCCCGTTCGTTCATCTACGGACCTGCGGGTTCGACCGGTGGAAACGTCAAGTACACTGGTGAAGCCATCGTCACGAACTACAGCGTCAGCAACCCTGTTGGCGATGTTGTTACGTTCTCCCTTGACCTTCAGGTCACTGGCGACGTAACTCGCACCACATACTGATTCGCATAACCAACCAACATAAGGAGTGTGACCATCGTGTCCATGCGAGACAAGATCAGATCAGCACGCGACATTCAGTCGGAAATCGTGGACGTACCAGAATGGGGCGTTGCTGTCGAAGTTCGTTCTATGAGCGTTCGACAGCGCGCCGCGTTCGTATCGGCTTCACAAGACCAGTCTGAAGAAGGCGTTCAGCGAGTGGAGAAGGTGTACGGCGGGATTCTCGTTTCGTGCGTCTTCGACCCTGAGAACGGCGAAACAGTCTTCGATGAAGACGACCTGTCGTGGCTGATGACAGAGAAGTCAGGGGCTGTTATTGACAACCTTGTGGGTCGTTGCTTGGAAGTGTCGGGCCTGAAAGAAAAGGCCATTGACGAAGCGGGGAAATCCTACTTGGGTTCGCAGACAGAGATGGGCGAACCCACCCAGAGCGACGCGCCTACTTCTTCCTAGCACGGGAGTTGGGCATGACCGTTGGACAACTGATGGACAACATGAGCAGTTCAGAGTTCGTCGAATGGATTGCCCTCTACAAGATTGAAGCCAGCGAACGTCAGCAGGCACAACAGCGTGCTAAGTCACGCAAGGGCCGATAGTCATGGCTGACGGGAATGTCGGGCGCGTCAATGTAGAACTGGGTCTTGATGACAAGAACCTGAAGCGCGGAATCAAGCAGGCTGTCCAGTCCCTAGAGAAGATCGGTGATTCAGCCGAAGCGGTAGGTCGCGACGCTGAACAGTCTTTCAATAGGGCTGGGCAAGCCACCCAGCAGTTCGGTTCTAAGGGCGTTCGTGTTGCCTCTGACCTGTCCAACAGTTACATGGGCCTACAGGCCAGGGTCAAGGGTGTAGAGACTGCCACAGAACGCTACAAGCGTGAAATGGAGTCGCTGAACCAGGCGACGAATAAGGCGCAACGCAACCTGTCTGAGATGGGGCGCAACCTTCAGAGCATTGGCACGAAGATGTCAATGTCGCTCACGTTGCCCCTGGTTGCTACATCAGCCGCGGCGATCAAGGTTGCGAACGACTTTGAGTTCAGCATGGCTTCTATCGTCGGCTTGGTCGGTGTTGCCAGCGAAGAAGTTCAGGCAATGGAAGACGACGTTCGTAGCATGGGCAAGGCTTACGGTGTGTCTGCGACGCAAGCCGCGGACGCGTTGTTCTTCATCACGTCGGCTGGTCTTCGTGGTGCTGACGCAACAGGCGTTCTTGAACAGTCATTGAAGGCTTCAGCGATTGGCTTGGGTGAAACTGCTGTCGTCGCTGACCTCGCTACGTCAGCCCTGAACGCATACGGCGCAGATGTGTTGTCAGCGTCAGACGCAACAGACGTAATGGTCGCCACGGTTCGTGAAGGCAAACTTCAAGCGAACGAACTCGCTGGGTCTATGGGTCGTGTGTTGCCTCTTGCTTCTGCGATGGGTGTCGGTTTCAATGAAGTCGGCGCGGCTTTCGCGGCTCTGTCTCGTACTGGTACGGACGCAAGCGAAGCCGCGACACAGATTCGTGGAATCTTGTCGTCACTGTTGAATCCGACCAAGCAGGCTGAAGACGCATTGACAGCGATGGGTCTTTCGTCTGCCGATCTGCGTCAGACGATTCGTGAGGACGGTCTACTCGCGGCCCTTGGAATCCTCGCTGAAACCTTCAAGGGGAACGAAGAAGCCGCGGCCCAGGTGTTCGGCAACATTCGTGCGTTGTCTGGTGTCTTGGACTTGATGGGTGCGAACGTCGAAACGACACGCCAGATCTTCGCCAACATGGAAGACAACGTGGGTGACACCGATAAGGCGTTCCAGGTCATGTCGTCTACTGGTGCGTTCCAGGTGAAGCAGGCTATGGCGCAGATGAAGGATTCGTTCCTGGCGTTGGGTCAGGCGATTATTCCTGTGGTTCTACCTGTGTTGGGTGCTGTCACGAAGGCACTGAATGTTCTGGCGAACGGTTTCAATGCGTTGCCTGGTCCGATCAAGACCATTGTGACTGTGTTGGGTGGATTGGTCGCGGCGACTGGTCCACTGCTGGTTGCTGTTGGTCTGGCTGTGAAGGCGTTCGCGGCTCTGAAGTTGGCTATGGCAGGCGCGGCTGGCGCACAGGGCGCAGGTCTGCTGGCGACAGGAATGAAGTCGCTCATTCCGATGTTGTCGAACCCGTACTTCTTGGGCGCGGCTGGTGTGGCTGTTGGTATTGGTTTGGCGTTCCGTGCGATGGGTCAGAACGCCCGTGAAGCGCAGGAACGTCAGGAACGTGTCACTGACGCGTTGCGTACTGCGAATGAACCGACGCTGACCTTGGTGGACAGCGTGACGAAACTTGCTGAGGCTTACAAGGAAGCCGGTAGCGAAGCGCAGAACGTGGACTTGGACACTGTTCAGGAATCCATTCTGGCGACTGAACTCGCGGCCAAGGGTCTTGAACCTGCGTTCAGGGCCACTGGACTGTCGGTCTCTGAAGTAAGTAAAGAACTCGCTACAGGAACAGACGCTTTCAACAATCTTAGCACCCAGTTGAAGAACAGTGGCCTGGACACATACATAAGTTATCTAGAACACGCGGTCGCACAAGAGGTACCGTTCGCTGATTCACTTCTTGCGTCGTATGAGGCCGGTGAAATCAACGCTAGGGGACTGGCAAATCTGGTTGAACTACTTGACGAAACTGCTGACGCGTTCGATGACGCACGAGAAGCGAACGACGCGCAGGCTCAGGAATTGCTGTTCAACGAAGAAAAGATCCAGCGGTACCTTGACCTTCTTGGGGCAGATTTCTTCTTCGCCTTACGAGATACTGCGGTGGCTACTGCTGAAGCGTCAGGAGAACAGTATGTGTTCGCTGAAGCCTTGAAGACTGTTGAGGGTTACGCGCGACGCTTAGAAATAACTACGTCTGGTATGGGTTCGCGCATTGGGTATGTGGGCGACGAGTCTGCGAGTTCAGCGAAGAAGGCAGAAACGCTGGACGCTGTTCTGAATCGTCTGCGTGTCACCAGCGAAGATGGTCAGGTGTCGCTGGCGAAACTTGCTGACGAACTGAAGATCACGGGCGACATAATGGCGAACGAACTTCAACTGATGTTGATGGACGCTACCGACTCGGCAGTTCAACTGTTCGACAAACTGGCTGACGGTGACACGACATTCGCTGATGTGGAACGGGCAACACGTCAGGCCGCGAACCAGATTGCCCAACTGGTTGTGGATACGGCGAACCTTGGTGGCGAAACCAGTGACGCTATCCCCCAGATCGTTCAGATTATTCAAGCCTTGTATGACGGTGCTGAAGCCGCGGGTATTTCCAGCGACAAGGTTCGTGACCTGATTGCTGACATTGGATTCTTAGATTCGCTGTCACCCGAAATCGCCTTGGCATTGACGCTGGACACGACCACCATTCAGAAGCAGATTGACACGCTTATCACGCAGATCAGTGGCGCACGGTCAATGGGTAAAGTGATCGCACTGTCGGAAGAACTCGCTGGCTTGCGTGCTGTTCTTGACGCTCTTGAATCGGCTGAGTCTGTTCGCGCCCCATCTAGCGGTGGCGGTGGTCGTGGCGGTGGTGGCGGTGGGTCGAAGAAGGAAGAAGACCCGTTCGCTTGGGTTGAAGACTGGGTGAAAGACCTCGCCAAGTTCACTGAAGCAGTGCTAAGCAGGGATTTCGCTGACCGTCTGGTGAGTTCGACCGCACCTGAAATCGCTGACGCTCTGGCTGAAGTGCTGGACGAAGCAATGAAGTTGGCGGTGAACATTCTGCCTGGTGGCGAAGGTTTGGAAGCGTTGGTGAACGCCACGTCTGAAGCCCTTCAGGGATTGGCGAACAAGTTGGAAGACACTGGTGACGCAATCGAACCTATTGCTGGGTTGCGTAACAAGTTCCGCGACGCTGTGGCTGAAGTCAGGCGCATGGAAGACGCAGTGAAAGACCTGGAAGACAGGTTCAGGGATTTCAACCGTGTTGAGATTGAAGGCAGGCTGACAGCCTCTGAACTGCTTGATCAGGGACTGGACAAGTACGCAGAACTGAAGACGCTGGTCGAAGGGTTGCGTACAGCCTATGCGGATTTCACTGCTGTGGAGAATCCGCTAGACGCACAGTTGAGTGTGTATCAACAAGCGTCTGACGCGGTAGCGAACCTGCGTACAGAGATTGAAGACCTTGACAGGTTCCTCAGTGGTCCTAGCGGGCTGGAACTGGAACGGTCACGTCTTGAAGGCATGGCTTCAGCGTTGGAGAATCTGCGTTCGGCACAGATTGACTACGCAGAATCCACCCAGCGTTCTTTGTCTGCTGTCCCGTTCGGGAAGCGTGGCGGTGCGCTGTTCCAGGCGAAGCGTTATCTGGGCAAGGTTGAAGCGTTCCGTGACATTCTCAGTGGTCTTCGTGACCGTGAGTTCCCTGTCGAAATCATTCGGGAAGTGTTGTCTGCTGGCATTGACGGTGGCACAGCACTCGGCAAGAAACTGTTGTCGCTGTCGGACGCTGACCTGTCTGAACTGAAGCGTATCCAAGAAACCATCGGGCAGGTAACAGGGCAGATCGGAACGATTGCGTCTGACATTCTGTTCACTGCTGAAGTTTCTGAGGCTGAAGCCGCGTTCGACCGCCAGATGAGTCTGGTGCGCCAGATGTATGCGACTGCGTTGGCTGACGCTGAAGCGAACTTCGCAAGCCAGAAGGCAATCACGCAAGGCTTGTACGAACAGCAGATCGCGCAGGCAGAAGCCGCGTTGGAGAACCAGAAGATCGTCGTTCAGGGTCTGTTCCAGTCTGCGATTGCTGAAGCGAAGAAGAACCTGGAAGAAGCCAGGGGTATCGCACGCGAACTTCAGGAAGAACTTCGCAAGGTTGAAGACGCTATGCGTGACTTGATCACAGCCTTGGCTGACGCTGTTGCTAAGGCGACACAGCCTGCGACGGGTGCGCCAGCGGGCGGTGGCGGTGGCACTGTCCCGACTGGGCGCAATGTTCCAGGCACGAACATTCCCGAAGTGATCGGTGTCGGGGACACAGGACAACCCAGCCCAGGACAGAATGTTGGTGGACCAGATCGCGTGTGGGGTGGCCCTGGCGGTGGTGGCGTGGTGAACGGTATCTTCATTCCACCTGGCATTGACTGGGGTGCGCTCGGTGCGCGTGCGATGGGTGGACCCGTTAGGGGTGGGTCACCGTACATGGTTGGTGAACTCGGCCCTGAACTGTTCGTTCCACGCTCGTCAGGCACAATCATTCCTAATGACATGGTGGGTGCTTCGACGAGTGGTTCCAAGAACTACACGATCAACGTGAACATCGCTGGCGGTCAGAACATCGGGCGCGAAGTGGTGCGTGCCATTGAAGAATACGAACGACGCAACGGGAACGGGTGGCGTTCGTGAGTTTGCTGTACGACACGACGACAGCGTATGAAGCCGACTTCACCTACTACGGGATAGGCAACGGTGTTGCGCCTGTCTTGAAGGTTGAAATGGACTTGTCGTCTTCGTTCCCCACTGAAGTTCTGGACCTTGATTACGGCGGGGTGTTGGCCTACAACACAGTGACTGCCTACACGGGTGAAGATCGGTATGACGGTTTCGTGGTGTTCGATGACATTACCCAGTCCGTGCGGTCTGTGGAGATTACGCGTGGCAAGTCGTCCATGACCTACGATCATTTCGACGCTGGTACTTGTGGCCTTGACATTGCTGACTTCAACAGCACGTTCTTGCCTGATGAACCAAACAGTCCTTACTATCCCAACGTGAAGCCACTAAGACAGGTTCGTGTGTCAGCAACCTGGTCTGGTGAAACCTTCACACTATTCCGTGGCTTCGTGGACCAATGGCAGATCAGATGGGAACCCCGACGAGAGTTCACAGAAGTGGTGGCAGGTTCGACTGACGCTACGAAACTGTTGGCGAACTTCGACACCGAATACCAGGGGACAGACGGTGATTATTCCTGGGAACGGGTGCGGGACTTCCTACTGGATAAGTCTTGGCCGACTGACTTCACTGACATTGACACAGACGGATACTTCGCCATTCTCGTCCAAGACACTGCTGATCGTCGCCCACTTCTGCCCAACCTTCAGGAATACGAAATCACCGAACAAGGCGCATTGTTCGTGTCGAAGGAAGGGAAGATCACCTGGCGCAACCAAGCCGCGGCCAATCCACTAGAAGTACAAGACCCCGACTTCATCTTCTCTGACACAGGCGGTCCTGGCTATGTCACCATGACCGAGATTGACTACCAGGTATCTGACGAGAAGGTCTACAACGTCGTCAGCGTGACCCCGACAGCAGGGTCAGAACAGGTCGCCACCAGTTCTGCGTCCATTGACGAGTACCGTGAACGCGCCCTAATCCTGACAGACGTACCACTGACGACCGACCTACAGGCTGACCAGTTGGCGCAGATCATTCTGGACAAGGAGAAACTGCCACTAAGTCGTATCAGTTCAGTTAGCACCGACCCACGGGTGTCCATTCATTCATCGT
>Ga0208161_1000955_pt1 | contig 15958 bp, 12 predicted proteins | sample CB_VirMetaG_3_FD_184538 | JGI IMG/M metagenome (GOLD analysis project Ga0208161, IMG submission 184538) | Freshwater to marine saline gradient viral communities from Chesapeake Bay - CB_1508_1S Viral MetaG (SPAdes) (version 4) | ecosystem: Environmental > Aquatic > Marine > Coastal | place: USA...
CAACTAATCCCGGCGCAAACGGAAGCGGAAGCCAAGGTGGAGCGGGTGGTGATGGAGCAACTTCCTCTATCTCCGGTTCTCCCGAGGTGTACGCGGGTGGTGGTGGGTGTGGGGCAACTAGCCAAGGAGCAGCGCGTGGATTGGGAGGCGCGGGTGGGGGTGGTGATGGAGGACCTTCTGGATCAGATGGTAGCCCCGGAGAAAACAATAAAGGAGGTGGTGCAGGTGGTGGCTCTAATACCTCCAGTCGAACAGGTGGAAATGGCGGCTCTGGTGTTGTCATCCTAAAATATGAGGATTCTCTTACCCTTTCCAACCCCGGCGGCGGTCTGACATTCTCGACTTCCACAGCCGTTTCAGGCTATAAAATTACGACTTTCACTGCCGGTACCGGCAACATTCAATGGAGTTAATCACATGGCACATTATGCTTTTTTAGATGAAAATAACGTCGTAACGGAGGTTATCGTCGGTAAAAACGAGGGTGAGGATAACACCGATTGGGAGGTCCATTACGGCGATTTTCGTGGACAAACCTGTAAGCGTACGAGTTATAATACGCATGGTGGTGTGCATTCGAGTGGCGGGACGCCATTTCGCAAAAACTACGCTGGGATCGGCTACACCTACGACGCCCAACGCGACGCCTTTATACCTCCCAAGCCCTTTGCAAGCTGGGTTTTAAACGAGGAAACGTGTCTTTGGCAGGCACCTGTTCCAATGCCCGACGACGGTAAGCCCTATTCTTGGGATGAAGAAAACCAGACTTGGGTGGAGATAACCCCGGGGTAAACCCCTATGTAAAGGTCCCTATATCGTAAACGAAGGGTTGAAATGTTTAGTTATAAACCATTAAGCACAACCCCGTTTTCGGTAGGTGCACCGCCTCCTATCGAGGAGTCGAAAGGTGCGCTTTTAGGTTTTGGTGCCTTTTCTGAGGACGCCCTTTCTGGTGGCGGTCCTGTTGTAACCCCCTCCGTAGTCAATGTAAGCGTAGACGTTACAGGCATAACTGCCACTGGTGCGGTTGGTAGTGTACAGGTTGATGTTGCTGGGTCAGTAGATGCACTTGTTACTGGAGTATTCGCCACAGGTGCCATTGGCGACGTTACTTTAGCTGCAGACGCGAATGTTTCTCTTACAGGCGTCTTTGCAAACGGTCAAATAGGCCAAATTGAGGCCAAAACCGATCAAAATACCCTCGTTTCTGGGGTCCAAAGTACCGCTGAAATAGGCCAGATTGAGGCTAAAACTGACCAAAATATCCTCGTTTCTGGAGTCCAAAGTACCGCCGAAATAGGCCAAATTGCGGCTAAAACTGACCAAAGTATCCTCGTTTCTGGGGTCCAAAGTACCGCCGAAATAGGCCAAATTGCGGCTGTAATTCAACAGGATGTCCTTGTAACTGGCGTTCAGGGGACCGCTGAAGTCGGTCAAATTCAGGCTCAAATTGACGTAAATGCTCTTGTAACTGGCGTTCAGGGGACCGCTGAAGTCGGTCAAATTGCGGCTCAAATTGACGTAAATGCTCCTGTTTCTAACGTTCAGGGGACCGCTGAAGTCGGTCAAGTTCAAGCCGTAATTCAGCAGGATATTCTTGTAACTGGCGTTCAGGGGACCGCTGAAGTCGGTCAAATTCAGGCTCAAATTGACGTAAATGCCCTTACAACTGGCGTTCAGGGGACCGCTGAAGTCGGTCAAGTTCAGGCTCAAACTGACCAGAATATCCTTGTTTCTGGTGTCCAAGGTACCGCTGAAGTCGGTCAAATTGAGGCCGTAATTCAGCAGGAAGTGCTTGTAACGGGTGTTCAAGGCACTGTTGAAGTCGGTCAAATTGAGGCTCAAACTGACCAGAATATCCTCGTTTCTGGGGTCCAAAGTACCGCTGAAGTTGGTCAAATTGAGGTCAAAACAGACGTAGATGCCCTTGTAACTGGCGTTCAGGGAACTGCGGAAGTCGGTCAAGTTCAGGCTCAAACTGACCAGAATGTCCTAGTTCAGGGTGTTTTTGCTACTGCTCAAATAGGCCAAGCAGAAGCAGCGATTAGCCAAGACGTTCTTGTTGGGGGCGTTAGTGCAGGGGTGCTGCTTGGAGTTCCGACGATTCAAGCAGGGGGCAATATCACGTTCCCCGTTACTGGTGTTGAGGCTACTGGATCCGTTGGTCAGGCAGTAAGCACTGTTAGCATCACGGCCCTTGTAAGTGGTGTTTCTGCGACAGGTTTTGTTGGAAATATTGCCCAAGAAGGCTCTGTTCTTGTAGATCTTACGGGCGTTTCTGGGTCAAGCAATGTTGGTCAAATAGTAGCCAACACCGGTTCTAATGTTCTAGTAAACGGGGTAGAATCTTCAGCTGAAGTTGGTGATGTTTCTCAACAAGCTTCTGTAAGTGTAGACCTTACTGGTGTTTCAGGTACTGGCGAGGTCGGTGATGCTACGGGCTTGCCCTCCGTTGAGGTTGATGTAATAGGTGTTTCAGCTACGGTTGTTGTAGGAACAGTAACCGTAGATACAACGCAAACGGCAGTAGTTAACGTAACGGGGGTATTTGCTCTAGGTAGAGTTGGTCAGATTAAGACATGGTCTCCAATCGATCCAGATATCCCTGTTACTTGGACGCCTATACCAATTGGACCTTCGGATATTTGGACACCCATAGACCCCCAACAATCAGATAACTGGCAACCCCTTAGGGAAGCTGCTTAGGAGTTATAGATGGCAAGCGCATATTCTTCTTTACTACGCATCGAACTTATTGGTACAGGTGACCAGTCCGGGACGTGGGGAACTACGACCAATACCAACATGGGGACCATCTTAGAGGGAGCAATTGCTGGCACAGCGTCAGTGGATGTTACTTCTGGGAATGTGACGTTAACCGTCGCAGACGGTTCGGATGATCAAGCGAGGAAGATGGTTTTAAACGTTTCGGGAACTCCCGGGACGTCTCGAAACATTGTTGCTCCGAAATCGAGCAAGGTTTACGTTGTTATTAATGGCAGTGACTCTCAGGTTGTTATAAAGGGCTCTGACACTACGGGTGTAGCGATAGAGAAAGGTGCTGTTCTTGCCGTAGCTTACGATGGCAGCGATTTTGTGAAGGTGGGTGTACTTGGTATTCCTCCTAATCGCTCTGGAGCTAAGACCTCTTCCTACACGCTCCAACGCTCTGATGTAGGTGGCTATGTTGAAATTGGATCAGGTGGAAGCATCACAATTCCAAACTCCGTGTTTTACCCGGGGGATGCAGTCGTATTGGTCAACAATACGGCAAGCACCTTCACTGTGACTTGCAGTATTACAACGGCTTATGTTGCTGGAACGAACACAGATAGGAACAGCGTGACAATGGCATCACGAGGTGTTGCAACAATCCTGTTCTTAAGTGGAACACTTTGTGTTATCTCAGGTAACGTTCAATGACAATTCTTTTAGCGTTTGTTGGCGCGTCAACAAACTTTAATGCTGAAGCGACACTTACCGGCGTAGCTGCGACAGGTGCTGTTGGTACGTTTGGCGCAGGGATCAACGTCGCTGTTGGTGTTGGCTCTGTAGCAGCTAACGCAGCGGTAAGCTCGGTTGGCTACACCTCCTCAGTATCGACGGAGCAAACAGGGGTTAGCGCATCTGGAAACGTTTCTTCTGTAAATACGATTCAAGGAGAAATTGTCTTTGTTCAAGGAGTTTCAGGATCAACTTCCTTATCCTCCGTATCAGTGGGACTTGGGCCTAATGTCCTGATTCAATCACCTAGTGCAATGACCGGGTCTATTGCTTCTGTTAATTTTATAACCACTGCGTCCTTTACTCCGACCGGAGTTAGTGCTGAAGGTTCTATTGGGTCTCCGGAGATAAACCCCAATCCAAACGCTTGGAATATTTCTACTTTTAACTATACCGCTGGTTCCGCTGCATTTGATCTCACTACTGTTAATCCAACGGTTGAGTTATCAACGACCTCTCTTCAAGCTTTTGTTTACTATTATTTTGGAGCCCAAGAAACCCTTCCACGCCACATAACTTGGAAACCAGATGGGACAATCTTTTATGTGTTAGGTGATACTGGCAACGACGTTAATCAATTTTCAGTATCTACTCCCTATGATCCGTCAACGGCATCTTTTGTTACAAACTTCTCTATAGCTTCTCAAGAATCTGACCCAAGAACGTTAACTTTCAGTCCTGACGGAACATATATGTATGTTTCCGGAATCACAGGTACTAATAGCCTTCACCAGTATACTTTGTCTACACCTTGGAGTGTATCTACGGCTTCCTATACTCAATCATTTGCAATAGAAAGTGTAGTAGCTACCCCCGGAGGTTGGGTCTTTAAACCAGATGGAACCAAAATGTTTGGATTATCCGAACCTCTAGATCGTGTTTACTCATGGTCGCTTGGTACAGCATGGGATATATCTACAGCAACCTATGATGGAGGGGCCAGTAGTCTCAGCGTTGCTACCGCAGGTACTTCTTTTTACGGTTTATACATAGACTCAAGCGGGACAAAACTTTTTGTTTTAAACCAAGATGAGTATATTTCTCGCTGGGATTTGGCTACCGCTTGGACACTTAACACAGGATCTTATGTTTCTGTGACACCAAACGTTCAGCTTGGCGCTTTATCCTTATCTACTCTTACACGATTAGTAAGCGGAACCTATGAGAACAACTTAAAATCCGGCATGTGGATTGACCCAACAGGTTCTCATTTAACTGCTGCTGGGTATAACACTGATTCCATATTTTATTGGAAAATGGGTAGCGTTTTGTTAACTGATCAAGGTGCTGGAAACGTAGCTAACCCGCAAAATATTTTCTTTAGTAGCGACGGAACTAAGCTTTATATCCTTAACGGAGGATCAACAACTACGTCGCCTGATAGGCGTGTCTTACAGTGGGATTTATCTACTGCTTGGGATATGTACACAATGTCTTATGTTGCAGGGTTTTCTGTGTCAACTCAAGACACGCTTCCAAGAGGTCTTTTCTTTAAACCGGATGGAACAAAAATGTACGTTGTCGGTAGCCAAGTAGGAAAGGTCCATGAATATAGTTTAGCCACAGCTTGGACTGTTTCTTCTGCTTCTTTTGTCCAAAGCCTAACTATCTCCACGGAAGAAACTCAACCTAGAGATCTGTATCTTAGCCCAAGTGGACTTGATCTTTTTGTTCTTGGGGATTCAGGAGACGATGTCAATCAATATGCATTGTCTACAGCTTGGGACATATCTACAGCTTCTTACGTTCAAGCCTTTTCTATATCGTCGCAAGAAACCAGCCCACAAGCACTATCCTTTAAGCCTGATGGAACTAGGATGTATGTAATGGGAACTTCTGGTGATGATATTAATGAATATCATCTTTCTTCCAGCTGGGACGTATCTACCGCTTCTTATGTACGAAAGACAAACAACCTTGACTTTGTGGTAGGAACTACCCCAACGGGAATATTCTTTAAGCCTAACGGTGAAAGTCTTTGGGTCGTCGACGAAGCTGCTGATCGTATTGCTGAATTTATTGTTCCAGAATAATCACATGGTTTAGGTGATATGGACCCAATAACAGCGCTTGCCACAATTTCAGCAGTATGGGGTGGTATCAAGAAGGCGGTCGCTGTCGGTCGTGAGGTTCAGGACGTATGGAGTCAGTTGTCAAAGTGGGCGCAAGCCGCTGATGTACTAGAGCAGGTATCGGATAAACCCAAGAAACCACCGTTATTTAAAAAGCTCGACTTCAGTAACGACACCAAGCAAGCCTTCGATGCCTACGCTGCCAAGGTCAAGATGCGGGAGATGGAAGCTGAGATCCGGCACGAGTTTTTGTACGGTGGCCTGTGCCACTTGGGTATGGACGGGCTGCGGGAGTTTTACAACATAAGGCGCCAGATTCGTGAGCAGAGAATCAGGGCTATTCAAGAGCAGCGCATACGCCAGCGGGAGTTTTTCGAACATTGTTTTACAGGCGGGTTGATTCTTGCTGGCTCGGCTGCGGTTATCTCGATTTTGTGGATGGCTGTTGAACTTATTAGTATGGGTGGACAGTGATGTTGCTAGAACTTATAAATCCGATTACGACCTTACTTGATAAATTTATCCCTGATGCCAACGAGAAGCAGAAATTGGCGCATGAAATTGCGACTTTGGCACAGAAACAAGCGCATGAAAATGCGATGGCACAGATCGAAGTTAATAAGGTCGAAGCTGCAAGCAATTCTATTTTCAAAGGTGGGTGGCGCCCCTTCATTGGTTGGGTATGTGGTATTGCTTTCGCCTACCATTTTGTGCTTCAACCTTTGCTTATTTTTGTTATGACCTATGCTGGGCACCCCATCCCCCCGCTGCCTGAGTTTGATATGGCTTCGCTAATGACGGTTCTTGGTGGTTTACTCGGTCTTGGTGGATTGCGTACTTTTGAGAAATACAAGGGGGTGACAAAGTGAACCTCACCAAAAACTTTACTCTGCATGAAATGACCAAATCCGAGACGGCTTTGCGCCTTGGTCTGGAAAATGAACCTAATGAGCAGCAGCTTGCTGCACTGCAAACATTAGCGGAAAAGGTCCTCCAGCCTACACGAGATCACTTTGCCCGTGGCGTCAAGGTTAATAGTGCTCTAAGGACTCTCCCCGTCAATCGAGCCATTGGCTCTAAAGATTCCAGTCACCATGTCCGTGGAATGGCGGCAGATATTGAAATTCCGGGCGTTCCTAACGCTGAATTGGCCCAATGGATCGTCGATAATTTGGACTTTACTCAAGTTATCCTTGAGTTTTATACTGTAGGTATCCCCGACTCCGGTTGGGTTCACGTTAGCTACGTGCCGGAAGACCTACGAAAACAGGCTCTTACCGCTGTCAAAAAAGACGGGAAAACCGTTTATCTTCAAGGACTCGTAGCCTAAAATGCCTTACGTAAAACTTAATCTTCGCCCCGGTATTGATAAACAAAACACCGAATACGGTGCTGAGGGCGGCTGGATTGACTGCGATAACGTGCGATTCAGGTATGGATTGCCTGAAAAAATCGGCGGTTGGATACCTTTTGCTGACCAGTTAACCAGCTTAATTGGGTTGGCAAGTAATATATTGCCTTGGAATTCGCTTTCTGGAATTCCTTACATGGCGGTGGGAACGCATCGTAAGCTTTACGTGTTCACGGGCGGTATCTGGTACGACATCACCCCTATTCGCACAACTAAAACAGGGTTGACTTTTGACACTACGGCTGGTTCGACGACAGTCACCGTTAACCATTCAGGTGGTCATGGAGCCGACATTGGGGATTTTGTTACCTTTTCTTCCGTAACAGGTGATCCCGGAGGCATCGCTAATGCAGACCTTGAAAATGAATACGAGGTCCTAACAACTCCTTCCGGAACAACCTACACGATCCAAGTTCCTAACGCAGCTACCTCTACTGCCTCTGCGGCTGGGGATGCAACGGGAACGTATCAAATTAATGTAGGCTCAGACACCACGTTCTTTGACTTTGGTTGGGGTGTGGGCGGTTTCGGACTCTCTCCCTTTGGAGAACCGGCTCCTGCATCAGGGACCTTGGCCCTTGCATCTCGGGTTTGGCAATTGGATACTTTTGGTGAGAATCTTATCGCCCAGTACAACGATGGTGGTGTGTATCAGTGGAGTCCTACTGATGATGGGGTTAACAATCCGGCTGTTGCCATCGCTAACGCCCCCACTAAGAATGGTTTTGCGCTGATCTCTACGCCAGATAGGCATTTAATTCTTCTTGGTTCTGAAGGAACAATTGGAGACGCTACGACATACGATCCAATGTTTGTACGGTTTTCCAATCAAGAGGATGTCAATACTTTTGTCGAGTCAGCGACCAATACGGCGGGGGGCCAAAGGCTGACAGATGGTAGCCGGATTGTTGGGGGAATCCGCTCTCGTGGACAGATCCTTATTTTTACCGATACGTCCTTACATGGTATGCAGTATGTTGGACCTCCTTATACGTTTGGTTTCCAACAGTTGGGTGCTAATTGCGGCCTGATTGGGCCTCATGCAGCTGTGGACGTAAACGGTTTGGCTATCTGGATGGGTCAAGAAGACTTCTTTATCTTTGACGGTACGGTGAAAAAGCTTCCCTGTACTGTCCAAGATTATGTGTTTAAGGACATTAATCTCGTGCAGGGGACCAAGGTTCATGCTGGATCAAATGGACTATTTAATGAAGTGACTTGGTGGTATTGCACTTCTGACTCTATCTATATTAACCGTGCTGTGACCTACAACTACGTAGAAAACACGTGGCATATAGGCACAATGTCTCGAACATCGTGGGCGGACGTGGGGACGTACAACCTACCGATCGCAACGCAGTACTTGCCAACAAACAGCGATACTCCCCCTGCAGCTACTATCTATGGATTGACCCCCGGAAGAAGCTTAGTTTTCACACAGGAACGTGGCTATAACGCCAACGGTCAACCGCTAGAGGCTTATTTAGAGTCGGGATATTTTGACATTGGTGATGGTGACCAAGTCATGTACATGAAGCGCTTCATCCCTGACTTTAAGGATCAAAACGGCAACTTGGTTTGCCATATCAGATTAAAGCAGTACCCTCAAGTGAATGCAGAAGTTAGCTCCTTGGATCCTTACACAATCGCACCTACGACAGATAAGGTTGATACTCGCGCAAGAGGGAGACAGATTTCCCTGCGGATTGAAAGCGACGAATTAGGCTCTTGGTGGCGGTTTGGAACGCTGAGGGTTGATGTACAACCGGATGGGTTGCGATGAGCAAAATTGCTAATGTCCGCTTACCTAGTGCGGCATCCAGCCAGTACAGCCCCGAGCAGTTTAACCAGCTGGTTCGTTCGCTTGAACAGGTCATTCTGCAGTTAAACAGTAACTACACTTCTGTAGTAGACCAAGACACGGCGGCAGCGCAAAGCTTCTTTGCCAATGCCGCAGGCGCAGGCGGTTTTGCTGGTGGAATACGTGGGTTTCAGCTGAGTAATGGCATAAATCTGCCGTATGGGATGTTTATGAATACGGCAAATCAGACAAATCCTGACGCAACCGCTGCAAATGCTCTAACCTTCAATCAAATAAATTTTGCTAACGGGATTCGTGTAGTAAGTAACAGCCAAATTCATGTTTCTTGTGCGGGGCAATATTTAGTAACAATGTCGCTTCAGGTGACCAATGGTGAAAACAGCGTTCAACAATTTGAGCTTTGGGCAGTGGATAGTGGCACGAATTACGCCCTTAGCCGTCGGCGGTACGACGTTACTGCGCGAAAAGATGCGAACACCCCCGGGCACTTAACAGCTGTTTTGTCAGGTATTTTTACTGTAAATGAGCCGGATGTGGATTATCTTGAGATGAACTGGTGGGGAGAAACAACTAACGTCTTTTTAGAGGCTTTTTCCACGGATACTTCCCCAACAAGGCCTGCTATACCATCCGTTATCTTGACTATCAACTTTGTATCGGCGGTGTGAAATGGCTAACAAGTATTTACGCAAATATCTAAGCCCAAGCGCAGCAACGGAGACGACGATTTATACCGTTCCTGCGGCAAATACAGCGGTTTTGTCGTCGCTCAGGGTGACAAATGGTGATGCAAGCTCTACAACGCTAGCAGTGAAGGCTTACCCACTAGGTGGCGCTACGGCCTATGATTTACTAAAAGGCTATGTTCTGCCAGTAGACGCGACAATGGACGTTTTTAGTGGTGTTTCTTGTGTCCTAGAGGCTACAGATGTGCTCAAAGTGACCTCTAGCCAAGCAAATGTGGACTTTTATTTGAGCTACCTAGAGGTAGACAGAAACTAGCAAATAAGCGATAATTCGACCATATTCGCGGCCTTTCCCGTCGCGCGGCCTATTGGCTAATGGTTGATAACGGAAAGGAAACCGCAAATGGAAGACCAAGGCATAGCAAGTCTTGTCCCCCCAGAAGTTGACAACGAAACTCTGGGTAGAGATTTAACACAAGTAGCACGAGATTCAATATCTCCCAAGCAATTCGCTAATGGGACAATGCAGGCTCTGCGTGAGCAAGATCCCGAGTCCGCTGCGATTGTTGATCAAATAACCTCAATGCCTTTGCCATCAGAGTTGGTACAAGGTCTATTAGAGGTGATTGACATTGTCCTACAAGCTCCTGAGCAGTACGCCGAAATTAGGCAGTACGCTATTTCTGAAGGCATACCTGAGGAATTGTTCCCTCCTGAGTTCGATCCGGAATTCTTTCAAATGCTGAAGATTGCTCTTGAGGCCATGCCTCAAGACCAGTCCGCACCCCCTAACCCTGAAATGGGCATGATGCAACCTGAAATGGGCATGCCGCCCCAGCAATTTGCTGAAGGCGGTGAGGTAGGTAATCCCAAAATGAAGATGGTTGCCCAATATCTGCAAGAACAAGGGCGCATGGGCGACACTATTCTTGCCCACATTAACCCTCAAGAAGCCGCAATGCTTAAGCAAATGGGTGGATCAGGGACCATCAACCCAATGACAGGGTTGCCTGAGTTTATCAAAATTGGTAATCCGTTTAAAAAAGTAGGTAAAGCTTTAAAAAGTGCTGGCAAAGCTGTTGTTAACGGTGTTAAAAGCCTTGCAAAAGGTGTCCAAAAAATCGCCAAATCACCTATTGGTAAGATTGCGATTGCTGTTGGTCTTGCTGTGGCTACAGGTGGTACAAGCCTTGCAGCCAGTGCCTCTGCTGCAACGGGACTAAGTGTGCCAACTATTGCAGGTGCTGTTGGTGGTATGGGCGCTTCTATTATTGCAGGTGATAAGCCAGAAGATGTTGTTAAAAATGCCTTTATCGGTGGAGTAGCTGGTGCCGGATACAACCAGTTTTTTGGCGCTGGCGCTGGTGCGGCTACTGGCACTGGTGGGGGTGGAGGGAGTTTCTTTTCTACCGTTGGTGAATACGGTAAGAAAGCATTAGGTCTTCCCGGGCAACTTGGGAACCTGCTTACTGGTGGCGCTTTGGCTGGAAAAACAGGTATTGCTGGTATGCTTCCTACAGTTATTGGCGGCACAGCAATAGCCTATGGCATGGGAGCCTTTGATAAAGAACAACCTACCCCAGAAGATCTTGGCCTTGGGTTTGAAAGAGATAAAACTCCAACCCAAAAAGCCTTTGACTTGATGGAAGAAGATCCAGACAAGTACAACATTACGTTTGGCGATATCACAACATCACGGACCGAGGATCCTTATGGCGAAGCCAATGCTCGGACAGGGGCTGTAACTCCTCCTGACATTACTTTAGGTGGTTATGCTTCCCCTCAAACAGGTCCCTTTACCCCCTCTGATTATGTTGGTGCTGGGCCGACGACAGTTCGTTTCCCCGGATCCGGGATGAGTGAGCGAATTGCCGCAGGTGAGTTGCCTTCGTATATACCTCCTCCTACCTACATCCCTGACGAAATTCCTACTGATGAAATTGTTGGGCAAGGTATTGGCTACAGCCCAGAAGCAATGGCATTAGCTGATAAATATGGCATTGATTTAGTCCGTGGATTTGCCAAAGGTGGTTCTGCACGTCTTCCTTTAACAGACGCGCAAAAAAGACAAGCTGCGGCAGAAAAACGCAGGAAACAGTCGCTTCCTGCGTCAGTCCAACGTGCAATGACTGCAGTTAGTAGATTGCCTCCCGGAGCTTTAATGCAACAGCGGCGAAACGCAGCCATTACCACAAAAGCAGCGCAAGACAAAAAAGCAGCCGAAGCACAGAAAAAAGCCCAAGAAGCAGCCAAAATAGACATTGCACTAAAAAAAGCAGCCGAACAAAGAGCAGCCGAACAAAGAGCAGCCGAACAAAGAGCAGCCCAACAAAGAGCAGCCGAACAAAGAGCAGCCCAACAAAGAGCAGCCGAACAAAGAGCAGCATCTTCTACACCCGCTCCTGTAGCTGCTCCTACTCCGCCCGCTCCTATAGTTGATCCTACTCCGCCCGCTCCTATAGTTGATCCTACTCCGCCCGCTCCTATAGTTGATCCTACTCCGGAATCTGCTCCTGTAGCTGCTCCTTCAACACCTATCTCTATAGGGGGTGCAGGAATTGAGACACTTTTTCCAACACCTGCTCCTGTAACACCGCAAGTCCCTGTAACCAATCCTTTTGTTCCTCAGGTCCCTGTAACCAATCCTTGGGAAAGCTTTCCAGTTACAGGAGGAGCTACAAATACTGGGGGAATGGCTCCCCCAACTTTCTCCTTTCCAACAACGCCTAGCTTCCCAACAGGGCCAACAATGCCCAGCTTTCCAACCTCTGGGGGCACAAATTTACCCGGTCTTCCCGAGAACACTCCCCCAATGTTTAATCAAGGCGGAATCGCCTCAATCCAACAACCTGTATATGGCTATGTAGGTGGTGGGACACCACAGTACCCGCGACGAAGCGGCGAGATCGCCGGACCGGGGACCGGGACTTCTGATGACATTCCCGCAATGCTCTCTGATGGCGAGTTTGTCTTTACGGCAAAAGCTGTTCGCAACATGGGTGGCGGCGATCGCAAAGAAGGTGCTAAGCGAATGTATGCCATGATGAAGAAGCTTGAAAATGGAGGTATGGCGTAATGGCTAGCCCCGATATTACCTACGCTGGACAGATAGTTGCCGAAGCGCCAGAGATACAAGCCTATAAATTAGGTTTATTAAAGGCTGCTAAGGAACAAGTCGCTAAACCAATAACACTGCCTGCTTACCAAGCAGCGGGTCTCTCGGATCTTCAACAAACAGCAGCAGGTGCAGGAAAAGCCTATGCTGATATTGGGCAGGGTGTTGGTGCATATGCGCCTTTCATGCAGTCTGGAGCTAATTTACTGGGCGGTGCTGGATCCGCGTTCCAAGAAGCTGGAAAGGGTATTGCTGGAATAAACGTTGCTCCGCAATATCAATTAGGTCAGCAAGGAATGTTAACTGCGGCTCAGACGGCTGCAAATATTTCTCCTTATGTTGATTTAATGGGTGCGGCCTACAAAAACATAGGCACGGGAAGCCAAACTCTAGGTGCTGCACAACAAGGATTGCAAGCAGCTGGTGCCACAGCAGGGGGTATCTCTCCTTACGCCCAATTGATGGGCGCTGGATATGCAAATATAGGCGAAGGTACGCAACAGCTACGAGGAGCCTCACAGGGTTTAGGTGGTGCTGAGGCTGTTGCTTCAGGGATTTCTCCTTATGCCCAATTGATGGGCGCTGCTTATGGAAACATAGGCGAAGGTACACAGACCTTACGCGGAGCAACACAAAGTATTGGTGGTGCAGAGTCTATTGCTTCAGGTATTTCTCCTTATGCCCAACGCATGGAGGCAGGGTACGGCAACATAGGCGCAGGGACCGGGCTTCTTGGTAGTGCTGCACAATTTGCTGGGGGTGCTGCACAACGGTTTGATCCTTCTCAAGCCCAGCAGTTTATGAACCCTTATCAGCAGCAAGTTATTGATGAGGCTGTTCGTCAGATCGATCGCCAAGGGCAGATTGCACAACAAGGTCTTTCTGCACAAGCTGTTCGCTCTGGTGCGTTTGGCGGGACACGAGAAGGTGTTCAACGTGCTGAGCTAGGCCGTAATTTGGCAGAGATGAAGAACCAAGCAATTCTTGGTGGTTTGCAAAGTGGCTATCAGAATGCTATGCAACAAGCTCAAGCTGCATTTGAAGCACAGCAAGGTCGCCAAGCTCAAGCCGGACAGTCTCTTGCAGGTATTGGTCAAGCAATGACTGGTCAAGGACTAGCAGGTGCAAGTCTAGCAGCCCAACAAGCTGGACTCTTAGGGCAAGAGGCTTCTCTTTTGGGTCAACTCGCAGGGCAAAGAGCGCAGATAGGTCAGGCACAGACTGCTCAGGGTTTAGCAGGAGCTAGTGTAGCTGGGCAACAAGCAGGACTTTTAGGCCAAGAAGCTGCTTTAAGGGGTCAACTCGCAGGTCAACGCGCTCAGCTTGGTCAGGCGATGACTGGGCAAGGACTTGCTGGGGCAAGTTTAGCTGGTCAACAAGCAGGTCTCATAGGACAACAAGCTGGACTGCAAGGTCAATTAGCCTCTCAACTTGGTCAAATTGGTCAAGCTCAAACAGGGCAGGGACTTGCTGGGGCACAAGTTGCTGGACAACAGGCTGGTACATTGGGCAACCTTGCTCAGCTACAATCAGGTATCGCTCAAGGAATAGGTTCTTTGGCAGGTCAACAGGCTCAGACAGAACTTCAAAAAGCACAAGGAATGCAAGGAGTGGGTCAAGGACTTGGTTCTCTTGGTCAGGCACAAGCTGGTCTTGGTGCTCAAGCTCAAGCGCTTGCTCAAGGTGATATCAACACTTACTTGGCACTTGGTGGTATGCAACAGCAAGCTGCTCAACAGACCATTGATGCAAATCGTGCAACACAACTTCAGCAAACCATGATGCCTTACCAACAAATTGGTTTCTTGTCTGACATCTATAAGGGTGCTCCGACAACTCAGTCTGTATTGACTGCTGGAGCCGCCCCCGGAACTAGCCCGTTAGCTCAAGCTATTGGTACAGCTATTTCAGGAATTGGAGCAATAGGCGCAGCTGGTAAAGCATTTCCTTAATCGGAGTAAAGAATGAGTGCTGTCCTTAAAAGAAAGATGTTCATGCAACCTCCGGTCAAGAAGGCTAGTGGAGGCATATTGTCGATTGTGGAAGAGGAAGAAGATTCTTATGAAGACCGTACTCCAGAAAATATCGAAATACTTACGAATAACCTACGAGGCGATGTGCGTTCAATGGACGAGCGCTATGACGAGCTTGCACAGATGGTGGGAGAAGAGCAAGCAGCACAAACTCCTCCAGAAGTTATTGCGCTCCTCCAAACAAAATTAGTGCCTCAACAACCCATGCCCCCAGTCCCTGCAGCTAAAGCCAATGGTATAGCTGGACTGATGGGCGGTGGTCAACAAGGACCACAACAACCTCCGATGCCGGGGCAACCTCCAATGGGTGGACCCCAGCCCCCCATGCCCGGGCAACCTCCGATGCCTCCCGGACCTCCGCCCACTCCCACAGGTGAACCTCCTGTTCAGAGACAGAAAGGCTCTGACCCATTAGGCGAGTTAAAGGAACGAGAGAGAAAACTACTTAATCAACCCTATTCCCGTGAAAGCGGCGCTGGTCAAGTAGAGGGCGAAGGATTTCGGATCGACGTTGGTGGTGTAGGTGATCTACCACCAGTCGAAATCCCTCCTGTACATCGTATTCCTGAGATTACCGCTGCGGAACCCCCTCCTCGTATTCCCGTTACTCCAACAACGATTGCTCCCAGTATGGGTGGCGGCATGAGTGGTTTTTCTGGTTCTCAACCCGCGCAACAAGGACCTTCGGCTCTCGATGTTTATAACATGGAGAACAATGTTCCTCCTCCGCAAATACAATCTGCGGATGCGTTTGTTGATGGCTATGCTTCGCAGGGCGGTGACCTAAATACTTTGGCTAATTATTTGGCTCAACCTCAACAAGAATTTGATCGGTCAAACGATATCCTCGGTAACTATTTAGCAGACCTTGCTCGGCAAGATAATCTTGCCGCTCAACCTCAAGGACCTTCCGGCTCTGGGATTGAATCACTTGTTAATGAGCCACAGGCTCCAAGAATTCCTCAGGAAGACTTGTCTACAATTGACGATGTTGCCCAGCAGTTTAATCGGGCGTTAAACCCTGAAGCTAATCAACCTTTAACTCCTGAAGCAAATCAACCTTTAACTCCTGAAGCAAATCAACCTTTAACTCCTGAAACTATTCCTCCTGTCACAAATATCCCAGAAGCTCCTGTGGACCCTATGGGGTTTGAGAAGTTGGCGGCTTCTCCTATGCCGCAATCTCAACAAGCTCCACAACAAGCTCAGCGCCCTCAAACAGGAGGCAGTGGTAAGAAAATAGCTGACGCTCTTTCTGGGGCAGGACTAGGTAAACTTCTTGGTGCTCTTGGTGCATTGGGCGGTCTTGGAAAAG
>Ga0208161_1000956_pt1 | contig 15950 bp, 6 predicted proteins | sample CB_VirMetaG_3_FD_184538 | JGI IMG/M metagenome (GOLD analysis project Ga0208161, IMG submission 184538) | Freshwater to marine saline gradient viral communities from Chesapeake Bay - CB_1508_1S Viral MetaG (SPAdes) (version 4) | ecosystem: Environmental > Aquatic > Marine > Coastal | place: USA...
CGGCAACAACTTTCTTAGGAGCTTTCGGAGCACCAAATAAATTGCCGAGATCAACATCAGGAATTTCTCTGAGATCAGGCATAGAAGGATCGGAGACAGTTATAGGATCTGCCTCCGGCCTTACCTTACCCTCATTTAGCATGTCCTCAAAAAACTGAGAGACACTTATGCTCGGGTAGGAGTGCTTCATCCTCAGCCTTCGTATTCTTCTTCAAGAACTTCGAAGCCATCAGTATCAACTTCTTCGAACATCAGTGAATCAGAGCCTTCAAAGACTTGATGAAGACCATACTCTTCGTGGAAAACAAAGACTTGTTCATCTTCATCGGAGAAAACATCAAAGATTTCTTGATCTTCATTGACAAAGAAAAGCTCACCATCGACATCGTAGAAACCAGCTTCTATCTCATCGCTTTCGTAGAGTTCTTCAAGATCATCATCGTAGTCTTCGACTGATTCTGAAATAACATTCTTTGGCTGTAAGCCGAGGCTTGCCCAATCGCAGCCTTCTAGAAACATCTTAACATCATTTGAGTTTGACATAATACTATCCTCGTAAAAGTATTTATTATTCTAGTCTATATTTTAATATTTATTTTTAGGAAATACTCACATGAAGGTGTTAGTTACTCGGTGTTTGTGTTTTGTATCGTAAACTTTCAGTTAAAACTACAGGACTTTCTACCTTAGCTGGTTTCAGTTTTAGAACTGAAGAGATTGCTGAATCTCTTTGTAGCACAGGTTTAATTTTATATCCTTTAAATCCTTTCTCTAAAGTATTATAAAAATCATTAGGGCAAGAGTAAACAAATTTAGTAAAATCAGTTAAGTTAAGTCTTCTGTAAACATCCCACCAAGTTAAGTAAGCGAAATTATAATTTTCTGTTAGAGTTTTCTCTAATAGATTATAGAAAACTTCTCCGACAGGTGACCTATTTTTTACAACATAGCTATCGGAGTAAAAGTTCTTGTCAAAAGGATAATAAATGTTTTGAGTATCTTTTATTCCAGCTAAACCTAATTGATAAGTATTTTCTTCAGTAGCCGTCAGCTTGTTTGGAAGAACTCTTCTTAACTTTTCATCTTCTGCTCTTCCGATGCTAGGCATTCCGAACATAGACCTAACGACTTGAGATTCTGTTATTACTTCAAGTTTAGAGTAAGCGTAGAAAGGATTATCTTCAACACTGTTGGACGGTTTTATAATTAGTGCTTGAGGAATACTTCTAACTATTTTAGAGTATGATCCTTGTGTCCTATTAGGATCGAAATCTCTAAAAGTTATATCCCTCTGGCTCATGGTAAATTTACCAGACTCTGCCGCATACTGAATGAAGGGGTCATCGTATTGAAGAGAAACATGTGTTGCGTTTCCTCCATATGTCATTGAATGTTCATGAATTTCGTTTTCGTCTGTTAGTAACACGTAAGTGCCTTCAGTAAGAGTAACTAAGTTATCATTTACTGGTAAATCTTTTACCGAAGTTTGCTCTAATTTATAGTATAAGGCACTAACTGTGTAATCTGTTTTATAATTAGGACCTAGTTCAGATTTATCAAAAGTTGAACTAGCCGAGAACTTCATGTATGGAGACTCTCCTATCATGTCCAAGGCTATCTTTCTTACTTCTGGTGACATGGAATACGTTGCAGATACTGCTGTATCCATTAATAGTGGAATTTCTTCTCCTTGTAAGGTTTCTATAACAAAGTAGTAACCGTCACCAGGTCCCGGTGCTACGAACTCCTCTTCAAGATCCATAGAACTTACAGAGAGTCCCGCATCATTCATTGGGATAGATAAAGTTTTACCCTCTAGGGTTTCAACGTTAACAGAAGCTTCTACGTCTGTTAGCAGGTATTTGAATCTAGAAATTTCTATCTTATCCTGTAGTCGGCTATACTTGTTTACATCAATGCTAAATCCTCTAGATGCAATTAAACCAAGAGCTGCTCTATGATTAAGGTCGTCATTTGAAGATCTTTTTAATTCTAGTTTTTGTTTTTCTTTTTGTTTACTAAGTAGCTCAGTAAAGTAATTCATATCTAATTCATCAATGGTCCCATAAATTAATCGTCTTTTTATCATATTAATAAAAAAGTTAGGATTTAAAGGTTGCCCATCAATGTCTAATATTGAATTAAGTGTGTTATAAACATCAACTCTTAATGATTTAATAATTACATCTTTAGATAAGCCTAACGCATACTTATCTGTCCATTCAACATTGGTATTTTTAAAATCTAAGAAGTAAGCAACTTCTGGTGCTACCGTGTCTGCAAAGATATTTCTATTCTTTTCATTAGCAACAAAGTTAGTAGATTTTATTCTACTATTTTCGTAATTAAAAATGTTGTATATTGGATGGTAGATTTCTCCGTTGCTACTAACAGAGGTATCTGAAAATTCTGATTGATACAGATCTTCTACATCTAAGGTAGTAAACATTCTATTGTTTAGTATTGTGCTATTTGTAATAGAATTATTCAAATCATCTAATGAAGGTCCTAATGAGTTTCCTATTCCTACGATATCTTGGAATGTTTGGTCTGGCCTACGTCTGGAACCTCCAGGCAGCCTTTCGGAGATAGTCGTAGCCCCAGGCCCGCGACGCTCCTCTAGGTCTGGTAAAGGGTCAGGTATGGGTATTGCGAATGTTGTGCCGTCAACACCTGTCGTGTCTACTGGGCAAGGGAACATCCTGGGGGAAGAGTTACAGTTTAGTTCACACTGTCGTTTAGTATCAAATGCTCTTTGTCCTGCTCTTGGGATTTTCTGAAAGCATTCTGTTGTTATTGTTTTTGTAGTTCTTTCGTCTGGACAAAGGGTTATCACTTCCTCACAAACCCATAGGGGCGTTTGTCGTGCACCACCTGGAGTAATTGGTCCTCTTGGTCTTTCGTTAGCGTCTCCTGGCCTTCTTGGATCTAAGCCAGTCCCAGGCCCTCCTGGCTCTCTGACTACGGGAGGAACGTCTCCTGGTGGTGCTGTTGGACAATTAACGCTAGTGCACTCAAACAAGCAGTTAGTTCTACTAACATATCGGCACCTAGACGGCTGTGTCCCAGCCTTGAATCTACCACAATGTCTACACGATCTTTGTTGTGAGTAAAATCTTTCAAAAGGCGGGGGGCAAGGCAAACGATCTCTCTCATCACACTGCCAATAAGATGTTGAGCAAGGCTCTTCTCCATAGCCCCTATTTTGGCATTCTGCTTGAGTTAAATAAGCTACTGTTCTTCGTGTTGCTCCTAACTGATCAGCTTGGCTTTCCTTTACACATCGTCTATTAGCTGGATCACAATTTCCTTGAGGATGATTGAATCCGGGAGCTTGCTCGTTTGGACAAATACATACCCAAAAATCATCAGGAGGTGCCGGAGGTATTCCGGGAGGAGGTTCTGGGTCTATTGGATCGGTAATTATGATTGGAGGAGGTGGGCCACCTCCACCTCCTCCAGGTGGGATGATTCTTTTTCCTGGTATGAATTCTCCGCAGCCAAACCGAATTGAGGTCATTACGTTAGCCTAATAACTGGTTCGTTCCCTGCTAGTGACGACGGCATTCCCTGGTAGTTACTTGGCATTCCGACAATTTGGAATGTTACAGATGGGTAAGTGCAGATACCCATAGCTGGTTCACTTGGTGAAGTTAAGGCCCCAAGGTTGCCTCGCACATTATACATTTCTTTAGTCATAACACCAAAACCATTCAAGTTTTTGGTATCTCTCACTCGAATAGGTGCTTCGATCCCATCTATACTTGTATTAGCCTTAACTTGGTGGGCGACCCACGCAACATAAATTGTGAATGATGATCTGGTTTTACTAACCCAAATGTCCGATGCTCCAGGGTAAACTCTGTCATCATTGCTATTGTATCTTGATGACATCGGGAAACAGTTTAAGAAGCCTACATTAACAAAGAAATCATCTAACCAAGGCACATTGTCCCTGTTTATTCTAATGGTTTTGGTAACAAAGTATACGTCGAGTTTACCATCGAAAGCATCAGAACCAACTTGCAATAATCTGTCTAGTCTGTCACTATTCGTATAAATACCAAAATCATTGTTCTGACTACGAATGGCTACGCCCGCAGGAGTTCCAGTCCCAGTCTGAAGATCTCCTCTGTGGTAGCTGTTAACCCAATCATTCCTTTTTGTGCCTGGATCGGTGACAAGAGATTGATTTCCGGCCCAACGAGCCAAGTCCCAATCAGGAGTCTCTGGAATCACTACGTCTGATCTATAGCCATGACGCGCAATAAGTTGTTGATTTAATTGGGCAAGTGTTAAGGTTGGTGTCTGGTTTAGATACTGATGCTGTATAGCAGCTTCAGGCCCATACAGTGACCCTCCTAAAATGTAACCACCTCCAACCATTCTTGGGTGGTTTGTTGGGTCTTGATTATTCCCACCTGTGTTTGCCCCAATTCTTGAAATATAATCGTCGTATAATCTCTTAGTTTCATAACGAAGTTCAAGCTTACTTACGACTGGGTTAGCCACGGAGATGGCTGGGACTGCTGCTGCGATACCTGCTCTCTCGTTATAAGACAGTTCGGTTGTTCTAAAGAAAGGTCTAATATCAATCAGAGATGAATCTGTTAAAATTGGAACCCCAGCCTGATTTACTTGAGCATTATTTCTAACCACTACGTAAGCAACAGGTAATGCAGTCTGTCCGAGAAGGAAAGGATCATTAGATTCTAAATCTTCAGCAAGTAGTGGAGATATGTTGATTAGGTCGTCTGGTGACGGGAAGGACCCGTAAACGCCTGATGCTGCAAAACCTCCAACTGTAGCCTTCTGGTCAGCTACGCTTGCAAGTATCTGTGGATTTCCTGCCTCATCAAAGCCTCCATCATCGGTGGAGTTCGATCGGCTTCCCGGACCCTTTTTAAGTATTGCTCCAGCACCTTTAATAATTCCTAACTCTGCCCTTGTTATAATTCTTCTGCCTGATGGATTTCTTGGATCTAGGACTCTTGTTTCTAAAGAATCAATCGGTCTTGAATAAATGAATACAAGGTCGATTCTAACTTCTGCATTGTTTCGTTGTTGTCTTTGCCCAGTCTCATCTATGAAATCAAAATCTCTAATGTTAAATGCAGGAATCTCTATCTCTAATTCTTCCGGGACATCTACTATTGAAGTTCTCGCTACACCTCGCCAGAATTGCATGAACCTATTTTGTAACTGGCCTTCAGCCGCAAAGCCAACTCCTGGTCGGTAATCGACCCAGTTAGATGTCCATAATAAACTTTGTGTTCCTGGGATGGTGTCGTTAGTGTTCCCAAAGAATGCCACATCTCGTAAAGGTAAGTGTGGGTTCCAATTCACCGTCCCAGTTCGATAATCAATGAATGCATTATAAGGATCTACAGCCGGATAAGTAAAACTTCTTTCGATGAGACCATTCATGAAAGTTACGTCATCTTGAGCTTCTGATGTAATCTTATCAATATTGCCTTTAACTGCTGGGGTGTTGTAGGTAGCGACTTGCCATGCAGGGACTTCACTAAACATCTCTCCTGCGATTCTTTGAATTGCTTGAAATCTTAGAGATGTGCTGATATCGTTAATCCTAGCAGTGAACCTTCCAGGCATAACTTTAACTTTGTTATCAGTTCCGTCCACATAAGGCTTTAGCTCTACAAAGTCTGATCTGGTTACACCTGCTAGAGAAACCTTACTTAACTGATCTCTCAGCCATAAGTCGTTCTCCATCAATTGTTGGAGTGGGATGTTATCTACTTCCCAATAATAAGGATCATTGGCAGTAAAGTAACGGACAGGGGAGCGAAATCTGTAATCGCTATCTTGATAATTTATTTCAGCCATATCAGTTCTCTTCTAATAGATCAAAAATATTACAACTCTTAAAGCCCTTTCCTCTAATTCCGCTCGTAGCCGCTCTACCCTCTCCATAGTTAGTATTAGTAGCATAATAGATTGTGCAGATCTGAGGTCTTCTAGATGTTCCCATTGCCCCATTCTTAGCATTTGCGAATAAGTTTGCGGCGGACTCATCTAGCATAATTGAGTTTGGATCACACTTAACCATTTGGTCTGCATAATAATAGCCTGAGATTACATAGTTTCCTTGCTCATTTATGTGAATAGCTTTACCATATATCGAACTAGTGTCTGCTAGTAGGTAAGCAGGCCCAGAAGGAGCATAACCTTGTGCATATATCTGCTGAATAATCCCGACGCCTCCCATATGGACCATACTATTAGCCATAGAATCGACTCCAACGTATAGTCTAAATGGTCCTTGATTTTCCCAACTACCTTGACCATACATGGCTAAAGTTCCGTCTGGGATGATCCATGGGGCAGTTACGCCAGATCCGACACCAAAGAAGTCTAATATAGACAATGATGAAGTGTCAGGAGTTCCCGAGGGTAGGCCGTAAGCAGCTTGAGAAGTCCCACTAGCCCAGATTGCGGAAGGCCCGTGATAGCCAGCACTAGCTGGGTAAACGCCGCTTACACTTACGTGATCTACGTGCATGGTAGAGTTATTAGCTACGTTCCAAATGAATAATCTACTACAGTATTCATCGGCTGCACTAGTGTCATAGTATACAGAACTCGCGTTCCAATATCCGCAAGGGAAGTGAACATTTCTAACTCTAACATTAGAGTTGTTCAGTGCTCGTAAGCACATGCCTCCCTGAGTGACAGAATCAAGAAGATAAGGATCATTTGTCCAAGGATCTTCGCCAAAGTAATATTTATTTTGACCAATTCCTGCAAGTGTCATCCTACACTCTGAGCCTCTAGTTTGTCTAACTTGAGAGAATGAAGGATCAGAATAATCAATTGCTTCGTTAGGATTAGGATAAAATTGGAAAAATCCTGCTGATGTGTATGGAGCAAAGTTAAATCCGGCTGAGTCTGTAACATAAGTAGAAATACCTACATCAGCAGAGTCCCAAGTAGTAGTAAAATCACCAAGATCCTCTATTACAATCGTAGAGTTACGATCTGCCACTAAGCATGAGTTATAACCCTTCAACTCAATCATCGTGTGTGATCTAGGGTCATTTAGCGAGAATCCTTCAATATCAAATTCTCCATTTTGTTTTTTATGAGGTTCGAAAACTATGTTAGAATTCTTGTTAGCGTAAACGTTAACTGCGCCATCGTATACAACATTAGGTCCTCTGAACTTAATCGTTGATCCATCTTCTACACAAAGTGCGGCATAGTGCTTCATTTGGTTATAAATAGGTGTTGCACTTCCTGCAATAAAAGCACATATAGAGCTGGCTGTTCCTAAGCAATTTACTTCGGAATTATTGCTAGCATAGATGTGAGCGCCCTTAGCCACCTTACCAGAAATCCCAGGACGCAATGAAGTTAAGTGAATAAATTCTGCCAAGGAGGAATCCATTTGGACTGCCGGTAAGAGGCTTCCTGTATTGTCATCGCTTATTCCGTGAGCGTCAACCATGATCATTCTGCCGTAGTAGCTTTCCATATGCGGATATCTGCTTGGGCGGAATGTAGAATTTCTCATGATTAAGTGTTGACCATTATCTTTAAACTTATAGCTGTATTGCTTGGTATATCTGTATTGAGGATTTAGTGTTAGGCTATCAAAATCAAAACGATCTGTTGCAGAAACACCATTTAAGTTGTATCTAAACTCAGAGTTATCTAAGAATAAACCATAAATTTGATTGTTTTCAATAGAAAATTCTTCAACATTAAAGTTACTGTTGGCTGATCTAATTCCTCTAGTATTATTGAATACCTCTAGTCTGCCCTCAAATCTAAATCGGCTGTTTTCAATCTCAAGTCCATAGTTAGCGTTGCCTTCAAAAGACAAGAAGTCCATGTAGTATACGCCTCCGACTGAATTTAATCTGTTAGTCGGTCTAGAGCTTCCTCCCCTAACTAAGGAGTTTACTAACCTCATACCTGTAGAGTTTCTAGATATTACTCTCAAGTATAGACCTGCGTTAAATACTGCACCATTAGCTGTTGCTAATGGTGTCGTGTGTTCCTCGGTCGTATCAAAAAAGATTTCTGAGTTGAGTGCTTCTATCCCAGCAGAATCATCTTTAGGGGCATCAAATGACTTAGAATTTACAGTAAGCCAATCACCTGATAATCTATTACCACCAGAATCAAGCCCATAACATCTATTTACAAAAAGATCTCTCTTGAAGTCTACTGTTGAATTTTTTATACTGATTCCTTTGGATACGAAGTGGTCTACTGCTAAACCTTCAAAACTAACTGTAGAATCAGTTACTTCTACTCCAATTTCTGTAGTAGCTCCGTCACCTGAGCAATAAAATCCTCTGATGTAAAGTGGTCCATTACAATCACTAACAGTAATTTTTCTTAGATAGTTGCCATAAGCGACAAATCTTTGGTAAATAGTAGGTTCATCCACCGCAAAAGCAAAATCTCTGTAAGTCTCTGATCCTGTTGATTGGTTAAAACAGCTAGGATCATAGCTATAAATTTCTGATAGAGTCTGCTCTTCGTAGACACTCCCCGTAATATTCATAGCGGTGGGGCTAGGCCATGTTAAAGGTAGGGTTAGATCTGCAACGGATAATCTAGCAAATTCGTGATTTGTTACTTCTTGTGCGGCTGGTCTGTTTGAGTAAAATCCTTTGAATGAGGTTAAAGCTCTTTCATCAGTTTTAAACTGCCCAATAGCCACGCCTCCTGACATTACATAAGAGCTAAGGAGTAAAGACGATGGGGAAAATCCATAATTATTAGAGATAAAGCTGTAAAAGGTGCTATCCTGACCTGCTGCCACATTCTTCCAAATAGGGTAACTTGCGTGAGGACCCGTAGAAACTCGGGAAGTAGCAGAAGCTTCTACTGCAATAGTAACGAAAGGGACAGCATGGTTTAATCTATTAATTATCTCTAAACTACCTGACGGCCCCATAGTTATATCTTTTATATTGAGCTCGCCAAGATCACCAAAGCTAGCTACTTCAATAATTAGAGGGTAGTTAAGATACTTTGGTAATGCTTTCTGCAAGGAGCTTAGATCATGAAAAATATTTTTATTGCAGGCTACAGACTCCGCAGGGGCGTCAGCAGACACAAGTAGGACCATCCCAGGGATGGATGATGTTGGATATCCTAACTGTTCCCAGAGAAGTTCATCTCGCTCATCTAGATCATAGAGAGGTAGGTTATCTTCTTCATAGTTATAGAAATTAGACGGCGTGTGCTTCGTGACAGCTTCTGTCCAGCAGCCAAATAGCTTGGCAGAGCCAGACGCCGTATAAAGATCGTTCATTAAATAAGTAGCCATATCAGAAACTCAATGTCCATCTAAAAACTAAACTAAAGTCTGTTGTCTTAGCTATTGGGCTAAAATATCTATAAGCTACGAGGACAGAAGTGTCTTCACCTAAGCTAAATCTGTCTCCTAGAGGGTTTTTCATAAACAAACCGACCTCGTTAAGAGCCACAATTTCTCCATCTCTTTGTATCTCGTTTGCTGCATCTTGATCTAATGTTAGGGTATACCTAACTGTATTTGGTCCAATTCTGGATACCTTGTGCTGGGGGATGTATCCGAACCATTCACCTTCTCTATAAGTAGTTAGGTTAAGAGCGTGATTTCCACTTAGAACTAAAATTCTAGCTTGAGATCCATACTCTGCAATTGAGCTTAAAGGTCCGGCTAGCTCCCTGGTTGATACGACTTCAAGAGCCTCAGAACCACTAACGCCTACCTGAAATCTATCTATCTGATAATCTAGCACTGTTGGAGGCCCAGATAAACTAAACATTTGGGCTAACCCTAAGCCCATACCAGACACAATTATATTATGATCATCAAACACCACTTCCTGCTCACCATTTCGGTAGCATTTTGTTATCTGTAAATGACCTTTAATATCTAAATCTTCTAAAAAATTATGTCTCATTTGAATACCCAGCGCCAAACAATCTTTAAAGGTGTATCAATTGACTTGATACCTGGATTAGCTCCATCATCAAAATAATAAGTTAAATCACTTGTAAATGTCTTTCTAGCAAGCAATTTATATTCCATGTCATCGGATGCTGATAAATCGTATGGAGGTAACATACCTTTATCTAGCATCTTCTTAAGGTCAATCCTCCAAAGTCCTATATTATATATGCCACCATAAGCATTTAAAACTAATAAGTCTTCAGGTTCTATTCCTAAAACATATCTAATCTGAAGCCCGCCATTGCTCCAATTATTATCATAGGATAATAATAGACCTCGATAATTCTCGGCAGTCTCTAAATCTTTACCGTGCTGCATTGAACTTGTTGTATTTATAATGAATCCTCTAGAGTCAATGGCTGATGGATTAGTCCAAGTGTTCAAACCAGCGTTATTTGTGATAGTCGCCGAAGCATAAACTTTGCTAGTCTCCTCACCAATATCAATTGATCCAGACACAAGGTATAAATCAATTGTCCCAGTAGGTGCATAGCAACCAAACTTTACAGAACTTAAAATTTGATTTGGGTTATGACCATAATCAAACAATCCACTAACTGCTGTAGATGATTCTTCAAGTCTCTGCATTTTTGGGTGAGATGCTTGAGGTAAGATTGAAGTATTTGTTGCTAAAGCAAATGCGCTTGTCTGGTAGCTAGAAAAGGAAAAGTCTCTGTAAGAAATTACTCTAATAATACCATCGTCTGGCTTGATAAGGTCGGAGTGTGCGTGGTGTTTATAGCCTTCTGCATCTTTTCCTAGAGACGCTGCTCGAACTGTGAAGTTCGAAGTATCTAGGATATGCTCTGCTACAGCAACTTCAGACAAAGACCTCTGCATAGTTAACATATCTACAATCAACTCTCCAGTATTGTCCATAATCATATTGGACTCTTCTAGAAGTTTTTCGTCGTTTATAAATACTTCAACTACGCCGTTTATCATTGTATTTCCTTAGTTACTAAAATCTACTAGAGTAAAGTTCCCAGTTTGTCCGTCTCTGCCGATGGTCGTGTTACTAGGATTAAGTCGATAATCTGATCTACTACCACCTGAAGGTAAATTTAACCCAGAGCTTTCAAACTTACTTCTACCAAGTTTCCCTACAAATCTACCCTTACCTGCGACTGAGTTATAGTAGTTTAATATTGATCTAATGTCTTCTCGGTTCAAATCAACGTGATAAATATCACATAACGGAGTCTTTTTATGCCCAGTTGGTGTTCCTGTAACATCTATTCTAGTCATATCATAGATAGTTTCATCTCTTAGATCTACATTATCAAGTAGTATAAATCTATCTATATTTTGATATTCAGGTAACATGAATATTTCAATAACATAGTGTTGATCAAATCTATGGACTTTTTCATCATGCTTGAAGTATTCTTCAGGAGTTTTTATATTGCAATAATTTCTTGTGTTGAATTTGAACTCAACCGTATGGAAATCGTCTTCATTAAAGACGCCTATTCCACTCAAGAAAGTTTGTCTTGGGAAAGCCACATTTGGATCAAGACACTGAAGTGGATTACCTGAGGTTGATCTGGGCGTGCGCTCAAACGTTGCTTTATGAGTTAGCTCAGATAAAATTCTGGATATTGGTAACTCTGTTGTTTTTATTAGGTGCCACCTACCATCGACGCCATAGTGCCAAGTTTGGTCTCCGTTCTCTACCTCAGTATGAATCCAAACACCTAGAGTGGCATCGGTAAATTCAGTGGCATCTTCTGTGGCGGCTAGAGCCCGAACACTTAATTTGAAATCATGCTCGGGACATAAAAAGTTGTTAGCTCTGAAAGTATCATAAGTATCTGATAAATCTGAGCCCTTAACTCTAAATCTAATTCGAGGTAATCCTACAGTAGATTTCATCTTTAGCAACGCATTATTAAAGATGTAGTTATTATTTTCTTGTTGCTGTAAATCATATATCACAAACTCATTATAAATTGAGATTGCTGAAGTATGAACTATGTCCACTCCGTTTATTATTGAAGAGTTAATGAGTTCAATAGTTTGAGGGACTAAAGTGGATGATGCTATGATCGCACTAGGATTATTCTCTGTTCTAGTCTGATAACTAGCTAAAGATCCTGGACTTCCTGAGAAGTAGAAGCTGTAGAGATCTAAAATTTTTGGATTGGTAGTGACTTCAGTGTAAGTATCATATTGAGTTGCAATTGGGCCACGATTCTCAAAATCGCTGTTTTCGAGAATACTCCCAAATGCGTGTGCGTAAATATTTTGCCCAAAGTTTTGTGTTGGGCTATAGGGTGTAGGATGTCTGTTAAACGCACTGGTATACAGATTGAACAGCTTGTGGATCTTCTTTCCAAATTCAGAGTTCTCGTAAGCTTCAATAGAACTTAGGAACAATCCGCTACAGTTAATCTCTTTGTTTACTAACTCATCTACTACGTTGTTATGTCGGAGTCTTTTCGCATAATCTATGATATTATCATTAACAAGCTTCTCATATTTTTTGTGTATCTTACCAGTCTCGACCTTATGAATAACCCTCATAAATGGATCTAATTGTTCTCTATCTACATAGGTTTCTGCTTCTAACAAGAACAGGTCGTTTCTAGATGTAGTAAGACCCAAATAACCTCGGGGTCTTAATGTTGAAGATACATTATAACCATAATAACTAGCTGATGAGTTAAAGGCGCATCTGTCATAGACTGGAGGGACTAATTGGTTAAGGCCGCTACAATCGGCAGAGACAGATGCGAAATCTAGTGCTGAGGGGATGAATCCTAAAGGCAAAGCATTCTGTCCCATAACTTCAAGCTCGTCTCTATTCACAAAATTAAAAGAACCTAGAGTAACATAGGGAGTTCCTAAAATTTGTTCTTGGTTTGCGAATTGAATTGGTTTAATGAAGTTTTCTGGTCTACGGACACTTAGTAATACTGTAAGCTCTGAAGGGGTTGAGAATGTAGCTTTTAGTTGATTAACTGGGACATAGTAGAAGTAACCTTTGTTCCCTGGGGTTGCTTCTCGTAAATCCCAAGGAGTCTGTATGTCTAAGAAAGTAGTTCCATCAGTAAATGTTAGTATGATCGGCCAGTTATAATAAAAAGGTGCGACTCCATTATTTCCTATGCTAACGCTAACAAAGAAGAACTGATCATCAAAAACAATATTTGGTAGATACGCAAACTGTATGTGGAAGTTATACCCCATAGCAATGTTTGATTCTAATTGTCTTTGGTAGAGGATAGGATTAGCGTATTCAGGAATACGTCGAATTCTATCCAATTCTAGATAACCATCATCAAACGATATTATACTTGGCTTAAATACTAGTAAAGAATCTCCCAAGTCTTGATAACTTAGTGAAGCTCCTCTAGTTCTAAAAACATTCCAAAATCGTGTTTCTAGTGGGTCAATTTCTGCTACTCTCATTTTTGTGAGATAGTTATCAGCGACCCCATAGAATGATTGTTGAATTTGTGTATAGCCAGAGCTACGACCTAAAGTAGTTTTAGTAAAGTTAGTGTCATTGAGACCTACATCAACATCTACAGAAGTTAATGCTGTTGGCCTAATAGGTAGTATTCTGTTTGTAGTTTCCAACTCATTGTCTAACGTATCAAGATACCTACCAGAAATTTTTGTTATAGCAAAAGCTTCATCAAATGCACTAACTAGTAAATTTATAGACTCCACAGGAGCTTTTCTTGGGAAGGTATAACGATCTACACTATGGTCATAAGCTAGAGCATTAGACCAGTTTCCTTTATGTCCTAAGAACCCTACCTCAATGTGTGCTATTCTAGGGTCTCCGTCATAAACATTACCCAACTCCATGATTAGCGCAGAACACGCACTTAGGAACAGAGTATTAGAATAATCCACCGATATACCAGAAATAGCACTATTTCTTCGTAATCCGGTTTCGTAACCAGACAAGCCATACTCTATACCATCTCTAAGCGGAACTAGATAAGACTGTTTGCCTATTCCACGATTTTCTAAGAATGCAGGTAGTCCGTAATACTTAGGCTTCCTAGTAAATGCGTCTGCCGCGTCGTAAACTTCCTTAGTTTCAATATTAATATAGTTAGGATGATCGACGTAGAATTTTAATGTAGCTTGACAGTTTCTACCTGAGACTCCATCCAAGATACTGTCGATAGTTGTAAAATCAAAAGCTTCAGTAGCGCCCCCACCAGCGTAAGCACTAGCCATTGGCAGATACACTCTTTCAATTGTTCTTGGTAATAAAGCTTTTATAGAATTATATTGATCATAGTCTGGTGCGAATCCCTTAACTGGGTTAAGGGCTAGGAATGGGTTATTGTAGTAATCATATGTAAAGAACTTATAGGTTACTCCTCTCTCTGGGAGCATTTCGTTGAAGGAGGGCTGGTTAAATCCGGTTCTGTCGTAGAATCCTGCGATGTTTAGTTTATTGTGTAATCCACGCCTTCTGTAGCTGTTTCTTAATGATACTATGGTTGATGCTGAGGAAAGTTCTGTGTTAACTATGGTCGCAAATGAAGACCGGCCTCCGGTGAACTCAGCCGCGCCTGCGAGCAGGTCCATTGCTCTTACTTCTGTATTAGAAAGCACAATCGAAGAAACATCGCCAGAAAGCTCATCCCCTTTATCTAAATAAATATCTGGATTAATCAGATCTTCGTAAGAATAAAAATCTGTATCTCTAAGGAATACAGAAGAATCTTTAATAGCTTTTGCTGGTGAGAAAATGTCTGCTAGTCTATTTGCAGTTAAAATTGCTAGTCTAGAGTCTACCTCAAAAGTGTCTTTTGAGAAATCGAAGGCAGCAGCTTCAAAATTTAGTTTATAGTGAGATGATTTACCATTCCACAAAGATAGGTAATTTTCTTTTTGATTTCTTGGGTCAATTACTATTGAATCCCAGTTAGGTGCTTGTTGATGTGTTAGAGTAAAGAATAACCATCCATTATTTTCTGAGTAATCTTGATAGGCTTCATCGACTGTAGATATCGTATTTACATCAATATAGTCTCTAACCTTTAAAGCAAACTCACTAGGAACTCCAAAGCAAACTAGCAAATCAGCTAATCTCAGTAAGAAGGGCTTGCTAATATCACAGTTAACGTAGTATGGGATTTCTTCAAATGGTGGAATAGGGTAGTCGGTATTCCTATAGTTAAAGACAAATGATGATGAGTTTACTGGGAATGGTTTGCCTGCTAGTCTAAAATGATCGGGATATTCTTGGAATAATATCACTAATATTTTATCTACTGCTAACTTTATGTTATTTTCAAAATTAGTAAAATCAAAATCAAATAAGCCTAGCTGAACAGCCTTATCGGGAGTCCAAGTTGAATAATCTTTAAAGTGGATGGACTCTGTTGCTAGGGAATACATTATCAAGAAAGGAATATATGATTCCCATAATTCTTGAATGTTCCCAGACACGTCAACAACACCCGGAGTAAATACGCTATTTATTGCGGTTACAATGCTCTTCTTAGTGCCTGCTGCTTTGTATATGGAAACTGCGTTTGCTAATTGTAATCTCCATTTTATGGGATCGTATCCTATTAACTCCCATCCAATAAGTTTTGCTAGCTCTGGAAGCAGGTAGTCTGGGCACTGCTCTAGGTCATATAAGGTCTCTATCTGATTTACTTCATTTTGAGAGTCTGCGAAAGCGTAAGAGAAGGCTTTTACTAATCTCCAGAATGGGCCATTAGATACAGTATCATTATAATACTCCTGCGTTTGGCTAAATAAATCAAAAGCATCTTTAACTTTACTATCACTAAGATTTAAGTAGTCTGTTGAATAAAGAATTGAATTATAGGTTTTTAGTTTGTCTAAGCTTTGAGTTCCGCTCGTGTAGGTAGCTGTTCCTGATAGGAAATCAGTTGGTATATAAGCAGAAAGAGAATTTTGATTGTTCCAAATGAATGTAGTTAAAGCGTTTATACCATCTGCTACAGTTAAGTTGACCCCCTTATAA
>Ga0208161_1000958_pt1 | contig 15942 bp, 26 predicted proteins | sample CB_VirMetaG_3_FD_184538 | JGI IMG/M metagenome (GOLD analysis project Ga0208161, IMG submission 184538) | Freshwater to marine saline gradient viral communities from Chesapeake Bay - CB_1508_1S Viral MetaG (SPAdes) (version 4) | ecosystem: Environmental > Aquatic > Marine > Coastal | place: USA...
CAACTGTAAATAAGTATGTGCCTGTCATCACACCCTGCGTGCGTGTCATAACTTGGAACTGCATGTTAAAGATCAGATTCTTTTCGATGATCGTCAGACCATGATCGAATCCATTCCAGAACTGCAGGTCAGTTAGTTCCAGGTCCGGTGTGGGTGCTTCTGGTTTGTCCGGATGGTCCGGGTCCCAGGCGAGGAATGCACTGATGGGAAGCTTGTCATACAGTGCGCCGTACTCAGTTAGATACGTTTCAAAGTACAAAGCGCGTCCGGTTAGTGACTTACAGCTGACCCAGTAGCCAGGTGTGTACTCGCCATGGCCGTCCCTTAGGTCACGCAAATACTCACGTCTGACCCACACTTTGGTGGGCGGTACGTTGGCTACGAGCGTCGTCACAAAAAATCCCGGCTGTTATACCGGGATCATAACTTCCCTACCGCTCTACTGAGCACTACGTATTTGTAACGTGAAGGGGTTTCGACTATTACCCCTAGAGCGGTATTGCTCCGCCTGTCAGGATATCATGATTTACTATCACGATAACGGCGTGCAGCACGACCAGCTTTCTTTGCCTTCTCAGTGTTTGGGATAAATTGTTTACCTTCTTTGCTACCAGCTCTTTTCTTTTGATCAGTCTCCTGACGTTCTTCTTTTGACAGTGAGGCCCAGGCTTTCTCCGGTAAGTAACGCTTGGTATATCCTTTTTGTATAGCTTTGTCACTCGACATCAGAACATCTCCCAATCATCGTCAAAAGTTTCTTGTCTAGTTTGTCTTCTAATATTGTCACTTCCATGTAAAAAACGTGGATCTGTTTTGTTGTAGATTTCAAGAGCTTCTCTAGGTGAGTAGCCTAATTCATCTGATTCCATAAGCGTTTTAAAATAGGGATTATAGGCTGCGTTTGCAATTTGAGTTGTCTCTCCAGCGTTCAAAGGAACATTGCCCAAATAAGCCGAAGGTGAAACATTTTGAACCGCTTCTTGAACAGCCTTTTCGATCGGTATATTTCTAACTCTGGAAGCCTCTATTGCGTAAGACAAGATATTTTCTTTGTAAGAATGCGCTGCTGCACTAGCTTGTCCAGGTAACCAGCTATCACTAATAACCTGGTTTGTGTTTAATTTAACTGCAGGATTAGAAGACAAAGCCTGATGAGCTTGGACCCTTAAGTTTTCTTTATGTGCCGCAATTTTTTGATTTAATTTTTCTTGGCGCAAAACTTGTAAGTTTTGTTTTGCAACAATATTATTTTGTGCTGTTGCGGGAAGTTGTTTGGCTTCTTGTTCTACTTCGGTAGAAAACTGTCGCCAAACAGCACCGGGCAATTCAAGCCCACCACTATCTCTTGACAGTTGAGATGAACGAATAATCTTGTCGGTTGCGTTTTGTAAATTAAAGTTACTTAAAAACTTTTGTGCTTGTTGGCGAGGATCCATTATTTACTCTCCTTATATTTCTTGGCTGCTGACTTTGCTTTACCCCTTTTTTCATACTCATCTTTTGTCATCCATTTCTCTTTGCCCCACTTCTCCAGTGACTTTTGCTTTTCTCCTTTACCACCTTTGTATTCGCCACCAGCTTCCCTGTATTCTTGTGCAACAATCTGAGCTTTTCTAGCCGAAATAATTAGTTAGCCTTACGGCTACGACCATTCTCCTGGTTTGCCCCCACGGCCTTCACGCATGACTTTGTTTTTAATGCGCTCACGTAAATCTGGTTTGGTGTACTTGCTTTTATCTTCAGCCATAACTTCCTCGCTCTTTAAGATAAGTGACTGCGTTTGTCAATACATCTATATTATCACCAAATAAACCCAGGGCTCTATTGCACTCTTTGCACAACAAACCTCTGAACTCATTTGTTTTATGATTGTGATCCATGGCTAAAGATTGTTTATCTTTGGGAGGTTCTTGGCATATTGCGCATAAACCTTCCTGGGCTTCAAACACAATGTCGTATTGCTCTTTTGTTATCCCTCTGCGCTCGTATTTTTTGTGATTGTGATGTAATAAATCTTGTCCTTGTTTTTTAACTTTCTGATAATGCTCCTTGTTATTGTTTACCCATTTATCCCAAATTATTTTATTACAGGCTTTGCACGAGGAGTTAAGATATAATTTACCATCTTGCTTTCTTCTTCTAAAGCAATCCCAATCTAAATAATGCGCACATTTAGAGCATTGTTTTTGACCATCTACTCCATACAAAAGTCTAAATCGACGATTGACTAAAGATCTGCAATCCTTACATACGCTGTCTCTTTTTATATTACCGGCTGAGTTGTACCCTTTGTTCGTAAAATTTTCATGCGGTTTCCTGATTCCGCATTCTCGGCAAAGCTTTTGCATTGGTTGGTTTGTGCTTTTCTTACAATAGCACAAAATCACTGACCAGGCTTCCCACCCTTGGAGCCAGCCATCACACGATCCTTAATCCGTTCCCTCAGGCCCGGTTTCGTATATTTCCCGCTCTCCTGAGCCATCAGGATTATTCTTTCGTTCTTTTAATATTTTATCCCACTTACATGGTTTAGCATTCGCAGCCCAATTCTTAGGGGGCATGGGAATCATGCCCTCGAGTTTCCAGAAGTATTCTTCCAGTCGTTGCTGTTCTGTCGGTTGACGGAACTTACTTCTTTGCTGGGGCACTGAACTTGTCCATGAATTCGTCCATGTGTTCCAGGGACTCAAGTCGAGACAGCATATCAGCAAGCATATTGATCACGATGGGATGTTCACCGCGAGCAGCAAATGCCAGTGCATCACGCAACGCTTCCGTCGCTTGGTTCACTGACTCCTTCACTTGGTTGGAGAGGCTCATTTCCGATTCCTTGGGTCTTCTCAGTATAGGAGTGATTATCAGCATGGATGCGCGAAAGTTTTAAACTGTGCAGCAACTGGTTATGATTCTCTAAAAAATCGTAGCCAGCCGCTAAGGCATCTTCATATTCTTGCAGAGCCATGCTTGTGTTCAATACGGTTAGCTCAACAATAGCAGGTGTGTTAACCGTTAAGGTTTATGTAAGACACCAATATTGTACATTCCGATCTTGTTGTAACCTCGGTCTGCAAACTCAAAACAAATATTGGTGGTGTCACAATCCCAGGTTCCAGTGCGTGGGTTTGTACCAGAAAACCGCACGCCTTCCGCAAATGGCTGTGCTTTGTAAACACAGAAACAATTAAAGGTGGAAGCTACGGGCAAACAATCAGGCAATGCCGAAATGTGCGGGCCGAAATACTCGCTATCCTCTGGATTAACTCGCGTTGCCCAGCTGTCATAGATCCAGTCGGCAACACCCATACCTTGGGGTAAAAAGCTGTAACCAGAAGCAATATCAAGATCGCTGTATAGCAGCTTGCCAATGTCAAATGTGTGGTAACTGATGTCTGGTTCGATGCAAGCAACCTTGTCGTAGCTTGCCAGGTTGACCAGAGAATCGGCCGCTTCAAGGGTACGGTTCCGGGCTTCTGCTAAGTATTTTACTCGCTGTTCCGCTTTAACAGAATGAAAGTATGGCCATTCCAGATTCGTGATCTGGATTTCAACCTTATTCAGTTTTTTCTTGAGCATAGGCTCAACCGCAAGCAAGGTCTGCTTAGTGGTATCGGTTGAGTCATTTTCAAAAACGTATAGGTCGAACACAACATCAGGGTTATGCTCGACCAGCTGCAGTAACTGGTTTGACCAGGCAGCTACATGCTTGCCACGGTTGCGGATGATGGTTGAGATCAGGCAGCGCATCGGTAGAGTTCGGTGACCAGGTCGTTGACTTGGCCCTCGGTAATGAAGTGGTTGTTGCCAATATAGAAGGCGTGGGTGTGGATTTCTTCGCTGTTGGGCAAATACGGACTTTTCTTGTAGTCCTTCATAAACGGCTGCCGTAGCAGGTTGCCAACTAGGAACGGACGGGTCTCGACGCCCATCTGACGCAGGTATGCAATCAAGTAATTACGAGTCTCAGATGAGACACAGTGGAATGGCAAGGTCATGGCACTGTTGCCAATCGGACAGGGCAAGTGTTTGATCCAGGGGTGGTCCAACATCTGCAAATAGAAGTTGTAATAGTTCTCCTGTCGTTTCTTGATGAACTTATCAAGTTTCTTAAGCTGGACTTTTCCTAAGACAGCTCCAAGCTCGTTATTGCGGAAGTTGTAGCCCTCAGTTGGGAACAGAAAAGCAGGATCGATGTCGGGGTAAGCGTTCTCTTCGTCCAGGCGGTACTGCCCATACATCTCCCTGGACATACCATGGGAGCGCTTGGCACGCATCAAGTTGTACAACTCTTCGCTGTCAGTGCTAACCATGCCACCCTCGATGGTGGTCATGTGATGGCCAAAGTAAAACGAGAAGGTGGAGCCCAGGCCTGCATTGCCAACCTTGGCACCGTCATTGTTGATCGCACCGTGAGACTCACAACAGTCCTCAAGGAGAATGGCGTCGGGCCAGTACTGCTTGATCTGTTCCAGGTTGTTGGCAAACCCCATGATGTGGGTGACATACACCACGTCTGGTTGGATGTCCAGTTCCTTGAAGCGCTTTAGGGATTCATAACAAGGGGAGTAGCTGTCGTAATCGATGTCATAAAAGAAGATGTCGTGACCTTGTTGCTTGAACGTTGAGATGTTGGTTGCCCAGTTCACGGCTGGGCAGAAGATCGTCAACTTGGCACGCTTGCCAAAATGCAATTCCCGTACGGAGTCGAGCAGCAACGTGTTAGCTGTTGTGCCGCTGCTAACAAACAAGGAAAACTTTCGGCCTTGCCAGTGGGACCACTGTTCTTCGAAATCACGGCACTCAGGTCCATTGGTAAAGCGGTCGCTGGTCAAGATGAATTTGGTCAGTGCCAACTTCTCTTTGATTCCGATCGTATTTTTCTGGAGCGGCCAATCAAATTGAGCCATGTCTACCGCTTTACATCCTGGTTATAGTTATGAGTATAAACAAAAGTTGCGATGAAAAAAGCACTTATCACCGGAATTACAGGCCAAGATGGTGCCTATCTGACCAAGACTCTCGTCGATAAAGGATACGAAGTCCTGGGCTTAATTCGCAACAACGCCAACCCAGGTAATAAGGACAAGCTCAAATGGATCTTTCATGGACAGATCCCTTCTAATGTCAAGTTTGAATACTCCGATATGACCGATGCCACCTCTGTGCATCGGGCCGTAGACTCCTTTGCTCCAGATGAGGTCTATAATCTGGCAGCCCAAAGCCATGTGGGTGTCAGCTTTAAGTCTCCTGGTAGCACCTCGTATACAAACGCAATAGGGGTTCTCAATATTTTGGAGGCATGTCGTAATGCCAATGCCAAACCAAAGTTCTACCAGGCCGCAACCTCTGAGATGTTCGGCAAGGTGCAGCAAGTGCCCCAGGTAGAAAGCACTCCCTTCTATCCGCGTAGTCCCTACGGTGTCGCCAAGCTGTTTGGCTACTGGCTGACGATCAACTACCGAGAGAGCTATGACCTCTTCGGTTGCAATGGCATCCTCTTCAACCATGAGTCTCCGCTGCGTGGCGAGGAGTTTGTGACGCGCAAAATTACCAAGGCCGTTGGTCAAATCTGGCGTGGTCGTCAGGAGTTTGTAGAGCTGGGCAACCTCGATGCCAAACGGGACTGGGGTCACGCTCGTGATTATGTGGAAGCCATGTATCTGATGCTCCAGCAGGACAAACCCAGTGACTACGTGATTGCTACAGGTAAGCAAACCAGTGTCCGTACTTTCTCTGAGATGGCTTTTGATCGAGCTGGTCTTCCCATCGAGTGGGATGGGGAGGGTCTTGATGAGGTTGGTTACTGTCGTAAGTTGGATCAAGTTGTCATCCGGATCAACCCTGAGTACTACCGTCCCGCAGAAGTAGACTCCCTCCTCGGTGACTCCAGCTATGCACAAGAAAAACTAGGGTGGAAATTAAACTCCACCCTGGAAGATCTAGTGGAAGAGATGGTGGATTACGACTTATCCAAGGCAGTCTGAAGACAAGACCGCTGATACTTCACAACATCGGGGTGGGGAACCACCTCTTTTTTGTGGATAATCTCGGCATGCAGACTGGGGTCGGCAACAACCTCATAGCCATTGCTACGGACTCCAGCACAAAATTCCCAGTGCTCCACGCCATCAATTACGGCCCAATCAACACCGTCCTCACAATCCATAGCCTCGGCTTTGACCATGGCAATCGAACCAAATGCACTGTTGCAGTAAACAGGCTTGCCCTCTGCCCACAGTTCGCGATCTTCCTGTCGTAAGAAAGGGTTAGCAGCAAAGGTCAAGCACTGCTGATCATCCTCATCCTTGAGAGACCAACTATCAAAGTAAGAGGGGCGGTTGGTATCCTCCACATAATCCCGTACGTTCTGTACGGTGTTGGGCGAAACCATACCCCACTTGGGGTTGGTATCCAGGCGATTGATCATTCCTTCGATCAAGTCGGGTTCCCAGTGGACATCACTGTCGGCAACCAGCAAATAATCGTAGTTGTAATAAAGATTCAACAACTCCAGGGCCATGTTTCTGTACCGTGCTTGGTAAGTCACACGCTCAAGTGATACAACACTGCCCCACTTAGGTGCGCCAATCACCTCTGAGATGACAAAACCTTTGTGGTTTCGCAGCCACTGCTGAAGTTTTTGCGGTGTGTTATCTGTTGAATCGTTCTCAAAAAACCCATAGATCACCTTGATCTTTTGCTTTTTGAGCAGCTTTTCCATCGCCTCAAACTGGGCTAGGCTCCGCTCCAGGTTCTCCTCGCTGTTGCGCCACAGGGTAAGAACGGCTAGTACTTTGCTCATCAGAGGTCGGTGCGGGTATAGTCAATACCCTTCTGTTTTAGATACTCTTCATACTCGTCTGCTTTGTTCCTGTCAACATCCTCGAATGCTTTATTGGAAAAGCAGGCGGTACGGACCTCTTCATCCACGTCGTAATAGAAACGTGTAATTTCAGCGGACACCGATAAACTCCCAGATGGATTGGCCAGTGATCAGCTCCCACTGCAGAATAAAAACCACGGCAATCATGGCGAAACGTCCGTTCCAACGCTCGGCATACCAGAGGTAGTCGTTCGGGTGCAGCGGTATGTTCTTGAAGTTCAGGTCTGGGCAGTACTCCTTGTAGATCTCCACGAATACCCAGCTGATGCAGGACCACATCCCTTGGATCCACAGCCATGGCTTGTTCATCGCTTCGCTACCTCGCTAAAGAAAATGTAGGCGTCAAGTCCTATAACAACGAGCATAGCTCCTAAAATCGCTGATATTGCGTAGTAGAAATCACGCATCTTCACAAACCTCATTTATGCATTAAGCTAGCCGTAATATACAGAACCATCAATGGTTGCTAAGATTAAAACACAAGATCCTTGGCAGGAAGCTGAGGAGAAGCAACCAGAAACAATGCGGGACCTTAACAGGACCGCAGCCAGAATTACGCTTAACGGAAAACGTCACTATACAACTCCGTTACCCACTGGACCTGCGCCGTCCGTAACTACCATCATCAGTGAAACAGCTTCTGAAGCAAACAAACGGAAGTTGGAGATGTGGTCTAAGAACAATCCAGGGGTCAAGGAGGCTGCTGCTGAGCGTGGTACTGCTGTCCACTTTGGCATGGAGCAGTACCTTAAAGGGAATAAAAACCCTGAGATCCCTGATGAGTACAAGGATTTCTGGTCGGGAATGCCTGCTATCCTTGATCAGTTCACTGAGGTCCTCTGGGCGGAATCCCCTGTCAAGGACGAATACAAATTCACACTAGGTGCTGATGATGTGGCGAGGGTTTGGGGTTGTGATGATGAAGGTCGGGCTTGGGCTGGTGCTCCTGATATCATCGCTGTGGTTAACAATAAGCTTACTCTTGCTGACCTCAAAACCTCAGTAAAGCCATACAGTCGCAAGTGGCCGAAGGAACATGAGAAGGGCTCGCAAGAATGGCGAGACCTCTTGGGCGGGTACATGAAATTCAAGAAGACCTGCAAGCAACTTGCCGCATATGACATGGCGATTGAGCAGACCCTTGGACTAAAGGTAAGTCAGGCTGCCATCTTAGTCTCAACGCCCGTTCGTACTCAGATCTTTAAGATCTCCAGGCGCTTCCTCGATTCTCTGCGGGATGACTGGCTAAAGATTGTAGCTGAGTACTATGCACAAGTAGATAACTGTAACGTATATGATCAAGACCTTATTTAGGGACATCATCGACGCCATTATCAAGTGGTGGAAGAAGACCTGGTTTGAATCCAAGCTCAAGGCCAGGTTGACGATGATCGAGTGGGAGAACCAGATCGAGGCTGAGATAGAACGTGAGAAACAAAATAAACCGATCTATATTGAACATGACATTGATCCTGAGCTTCAGACCGGTGAGTCCCAGAAGCTTGGTGGGGCAATGCAGTTAAGGGCGCCTTGGTACACTGATGGCTCGGAACAAGAACCAAAAGATGGAGAACCGTGAGCGACACGCATGGGACATCGCCTGTCAAACCGCTGTCGTCACCAAGGAAGATGCACTGCAGGTGTACTACAGACTGATGCAAAAGTTTGAAGAAATGGACCCAATCCAAACTGATATTGAGTCTAATAAGACTTGCTGATTTACAGAAATCTGTAAGGGACTGATTGGATTGGCGGCCGTAGGATAAAGAGACAAACAACCCAGCCCTCCCATGGACGTTCATACCGTCGCACTGGGTGAGTGGATCAGTAGTCTCATGAGTCGCATGATGCATGCGGCAGACGGGGACTGTTTTTATCTGCCCACACAGATGCATCTGCACGCCTACATGCTATTAAAAGAGGGCTCTTTTGCAGATCGAGACTTTAAAGTAGAACTCAAGGATCAAGAAGTAGCATGACCAGTCGTAATCAGCAGGCCCTTCGTCCAGGTGAGATCCGCCTCGATTACATACCTGTCGACTGGCCCCTAACACCCCTAGGTGAAAATAAAAATCCTTACGTCAGTGGGTGGCAAAATAAACCATTCAGCTCCAAGGAGATTGAGGAGGAGCTGATTTCAGGCAAGTGTAAAGCTGTTGGTCTGCTCGGTGGCCCGGTCTACAACCATCCCTATGGATTGGTATGGGTTGATATCGATGGCCCCAGCGTTTACAAGCTGGTAGAAGAGCTGTCGGAACTGCCGCTGGCAGAAGCTTTGCCGCCAACACTGACTGTTTTCAGTGGGAAAATTGGCCGGGAACGTAAGCTTTATCGCCTGGATCGGGAAAAACACAAGCATTTCGTCCGTAACAAGTACACCTGGCACGCAGAAAAGGACAAGGAAAAACTCGAAATTCTGTGGAAACGGCACCAAGGGGTGCTCATGGGTCTCCATCCTGAAACCGATGGTTACTTCACAGGTGAAGACGAAGGCTTTGAGTGGGCAGATTCGCTGCCAGAGTTTCCCGATTGGCTGATGAACGCCATCGTTCAGAAGAATGTCAGGCATGGGGTGCCAGCCAAAGAGGTTACTCGGATGGTTGGTCCTGGTTTCGTTGTGCAGTCGGAGATCACACCAGAGCGTGACATCCAACTCGCTGCAGAAGCAACTTGGGGAATGCTGGAAAAAAATCCGCATGCCCCTGATGACTATGACATCTGGATCACGGTGGGTCAGACCTTGCACCAGGTCGATGAATCCCTCCTTGAGGTATGGGATGAATGGTCAAAGCACTCTGAAAAGTACAAGGAGGGTGAGTGTCACCGCAGGTGGCGTTCCTTCTCTAAGAATGGTGGTCGGGGTCTTGGCACTCTCGTTCACATGGCCCAGGAGCAGGGCTGGCAACCGTCTCAGGATTACCGCGCCATGAATGTTGATGATGCGACACTAGATCACGTTTCAAAACTCTTAGAGGAACTGGAAGAAGATTTAGGTCTGACTCCACAAAAAGAGGAGAAACCATCTCGCATTCCTCCTGTTGCGCGATTGCCCAGGCGGGGAGAGGGCTCAACAAACACAAAGAGAGACCAACGAACCAGAAACCCTTCATCGAACGTAGTGACTGATGTCCTGCTGCAGATGTATAACGGCGATCTGCTGTTCAGTCAACCTCATGGTCAGTTTTTCTTATATGAACATAAGGGTGTTGGCCTCTGGTCTTCTCTGACCAAGGTTGAAATCCTCGGGGACATCCGTCAGAAAATGCAGGAGCTGGGTGACTTCCTCCCCAATGGCTTCAGTAGCAATCTGATGAATGACGTATGCTCGCAGCTCCAGTCCGTACTGACGTTCGATGAGTGGTATGACGGCTCCGAGTACCTCCTCTTCACGAACGGTGTACTGGATGTGGAGACCAGGGAGCTGCTTCCTTTTAACCGTGAGCTGCACCTCACCCAACAGATGCCGTACCCGTACAACCCGGCGGCTACCTGTGAAGAAATTGTTAAGTGGCTCAAGCACACGCAGCACAACAGCTGGGAGCGCACTCAAGTTCTACGGGCGTGGTTACGGGCAACGCTACTTGGGCGTTATGAGATCCAAAAGTTCGTTGAGATTGTTGGCCCTGGTAAGTCCGGTAAGTCCACCTACGCAAACCTGGCAGTGGCCCTAGTCGGTAAAAGTAATACCTACTCGACCGACTTCGACAACATGGAAAAGAACCGCTTTGAAGCAGCGGCCTACATGGGGAAAAAGCTTCTGCTGTTCCAGGATGCTGACCGGTGGGGTGGTTCTGTCTCCCGTCTCAAGGCCATCACCGGTAACGATTGGATTCGTTCGGAACGTAAGTATCAGGGTGAAGCGCTAGATCCTTTCCAGTACCACGGGGTTGTGATGATCACCGCTAACGAGGCGATCCAATCCACTGACTACACCTCTGGTTTGGCCCGTCGTCGTCTCACCATTCCCTTTGACCGTCCCTTCGAAGGTGGCCAAGCAGAACAAAAAGAACTGATTAAGTTCAATTCCAAGGGGGAGCCGCAAGGTATCTTCGCTCCAATGCTGTCCGGTTTGGTGAACTGGCTGCTGGATATGACGGAGGATGAGATGCGCGAGTACTTGATGGAGACTTCCAAGAAGGTGAAGTTCTTCCAGAAGTACGAGAAGATGCAAAACCTTCGTTCCAATCCGCTGCTTGATTGGATGGAACACAAAGTCGTGTTTGACCCAGGGGTGCGTGCATCTGTTGGTTTTACCAAGTCGGCACCGATGGGTTCATCTCATATGTACGCCAACCAAGACAAGTGGTTGTATGCCAGCTACGCAGAGTTCTGCCGTAACTGCAACGTGGGCATCATGTCCCGCAACCGTTTCGAACCTTTGTTCCTTGATATCTGCACCCACCAGCTCAAGATGAACGTCTATCCCCTCCGCAATTCCCGTGGCATGGGTGTCATCAACGTCGCTGTTCGGGAGTCTGATTCCAAATACGAAGGCTGGCCCTCCATCGTTGAGGTGTCCTCAGACAAAGAAAAATACAAAGAGTTTTACGGCGTTGCTCTAGATGCAAATACTGATGAGAAAATAGAGGTTGTTGAAGAATTGCTGTGAGCAATGGCCGCCACCTGATCTTGGATCTCTATGACTGCGATCCAGTGATCCTCAATGATTACGATGGCCTGGAGCAGATCATGCTGGCAGGCCTCAGCCTTTCCAAGGCAAATGTGCTGCGGATTATCGGTGAGAAATTTCAGCCGCAAGGTGTCACCCTGTTGGCATTGCTGGCTGAATCACACTGTTCAATCCACACCTGGCCAGAAATTGGTTACGCCGCTGTCGATCTCTATACCTGCGGGGATACGACGAATACACATAAGGCAGCTGAGTTTATCCGTGAGAAACTTGGTGCCAAGAATGCAGACGAGAAAGAGTTAGTACGGTCGATTACTCCGTCAAATTGTGTATAGTAAATCGAAGAATATCCGATTAACTGTGGATAAAAAACCAAAGCTTTTGTGGATTGGTGACGTAGTTGCCATGACAGGTTTCGCTCGTGTAACCCATAACGTGGTTGAGCGCCTGGCTGATAAGTACGAAGTTGTGATCCTAGGTTGCAACTGGCACGGTGACCCGGATCCAATGCAGGAAAAGTTTAAAATTTATCCAGCTACTAATCGATTCCAACAGGCTCCGTTCGGGGAAGATCGCATCCGCGAGATCGTTGAACGTGAACAACCAGACATTATCTTTACCATCAATGACTGCTGGATCATCAATGAGCAGTACCGCCGCATTGAAGATCTTCACAAAGCTGGCAAGTTTAAGTTCGTTGGCTACATGCCAATGGACTCCTACAACTGGATCACTGCTCTTAGTGATACCGCCAACAACTGGGACGCCGTGATTTCGTACACCGAATTTGGTGCGTACGAATTCATTAAAGGTGGGGTCCAGAAGCCAATCACTGTTATCCCTCATGGCGTAACGGCTGGTCAGTTTTATCCCAAGGACAAGCTAGAAGCTCGTGCTCGCCTTGGTCTTCAGCCGGATGACTTTATTGTCTTCAACGGCAACCGTAATCAGTTCCGTAAACGGATTGACATTACGATCAGCGCCTTTGCTGAGTTCGCTAAGGACAAACCCAATGCCAAGCTCTACCTGCACATGGGTCTTAAGGACCAGGGCTGGGATGTGATGCCTGTCTTTGGCCGTGAGATGCAAAAGCGGGGTCTTGATCCCAACGGTCGTATCATCATGACCTCTCAGACGGGCAGTCCACCGAATGTTTCAGTTGAGATGCTGAACGACATCTATAACGCTGTGGATGTTGGTGTCAATACCTGCAAAGGCGAGGGCTGGGGTCTGGTCAACTTTGAGCATGCTGCTTGCCGCGTGGCCCAGGTGGTGCCTGATCACACCTCTTGCAAGGAGATCTTCGAAGGATACGGCAAGTTGATCCGCTGCGACCACGTTGATGTGGATACCAACTTCGCACGGGAGATGCCCTGCCCCTCCGACAAGCACCTGGCAGAGATTCTGGATGACCTCTACCGCAACCCAGAGGAGTTAGAGAAGACTGCTCAGCTCTGCTATGAGCGTGCAACACAGGAGCAATTCAACTGGGATACGGTTGCTTTCCAGTTCGATGAAGCATTCTCAGAAGTCTACGAACAGAATCAAAATGAGATTCAGTTAACCTCTAAAAAGAAAAGGAAGATGAAGAAGGAAAGCAAGGAGCTAGCTGCGGTTTAAGCTCTGATCGGACGATCCACATGGGTGAACAAGCCTCCTGTTGCCGCAGGGGGCTTTTTTGTGGGCAAGTAGTCTCAGGTCAAGACTCAGATGTCGGTGTGGAGAATGCAGACTTTGGGGGGTCTTTAATCCTTACGTGAGCTAAACGACAATAAAGACCTATCAAAGTGTCGTTTACCTTATATAAAGATAAAAGTAGGGTCAAACTCTGCATCTATGCACTTGGCCACGACAAAACCGTGGGCTATAATTGTCGTTCCCTCCTTGGTACCCATGGCCAGCATCTTGAAGAAGGTCACTCAGTTCCAGAGGGGGATGGAGAAAACCTATGGGGACGCCCTGTTTCGCCATGTACCAGGTATCGAGGCGCTGGAAGAGGAGGGGCTGAATGAGCTGGGCTACTACACTGGCTTCCCTTGCCCTCACAACCATCTCATCCGAGACTCAACCCACCACTGGTGCTATGAGTGCGTCAACAAGATCCTCAGTAACGTCTGTGGTTTCGACATCAACTACCTCAACGCTGAATACCGCATCAAGTACGGCAAGCTCTGGAAGTCCGTGCAGATCGGCTTTCCGGAAGACTGCTGGGAGATCAAAAGCCCCACTGGATCCACGCCAAAGAGGATCTGTATGCCGTCCTACCGCTCTGAGTACAGCAAGCAGAAGTCCGATAACGTGAACGTACATAAGGCGATCTACCAATGCGCGTGGGGGGATGTGGGGGACCTGAAGGTGACACGCCTGTGCGCTAACCCTAAATGTGGCAACCCACTCCATCTGGTCTCCAGCTTCAATCGCACCTATCCGCCGCAGACCATCTCACCGCTGGAGGTGGAGTTCAAGGCAGAAAAACTAATGCTTTACAACCGACGTATGCAACAAGGTCTAGACATGCAACCGTTGAACCGCAAAGAACATAAGAACTCCATCACAAATCCTGAATATGTCAAAGATCGTGAGGAGTAAAATAGAAAAAAAGAAAAAGAATAGAAGTGGCAAGAGTATCTTCCAGTGCTCAAAGAACTAGGACACAGAAGGACCCTCTTGTTATCGGGACTTTTGATGCCCTGGCTTTGCGTTACCTGACAGGTACCCTGGGCCCAAAGAACCAGCTGGTTGGTTACGCTGACACCAATTCAACATCAAACGGTGGTTACGGTGGCGGCACCTATAACCACTGGTTTCAGATCAATATCCTTTCTCCTGCCTGGATCATTATCACCAAAGGAGGGCCACGTCCGCAGTACATCCAGACCTCGTTCTACGACATTAACTTCAATCCAATCCAAGGTCGCGGGATCTTTGACGCTGATTCAATTACATCTGATGGAGCTTATTTCCCGTACCTTAATACTGCAATGGCAGCAGGGTCGGATCTTTATAATCAGTACTCTCGCCTACGCTTAGATCGTGGTGATGAACGGTATTATCCACTGCCTGCGGGTAGCTATCTGCTCTGTGTATCGAGTACGCGTAATGAGCTTTTAGATTACGCAGTTGGTGTCATTGTTGAGTTTCCAGCTTTCGAAGGTTTCTTTGAGCTGGAAGATGGTGATGGTAGTGTTGTTCTCCAGGAAACGGAGGTTAATGGTACCAATATTCCTAGTCCTGTTACTGTCAACACACTGATTCCCCCTGGTGCCAACGCGTTTACTCAGGCTCTTTGTTCCATAAACGCTGGCGTAACCGTTACAATCTCTCCTGGTTCAACTTGGCTAATTGGTTTCGCTATTCCGTCTGGTGATTTTGATGACTTCAAAATCTTCCTAGAAGTAGGAGATGAAGGGTACTGGGATACGATTCACGATCACTCTCTGGCAGAATGGAGAAATGCGTGGATTGCAAGTCATCCACCCGACGATCCATTCCCGGATCTCTTTGTTCCTTTGACGGACAGACCATGATTGGTTTTTATAACTGGCTAATCTGTAAACTGTTCAAACGTTGCCGTATTTATAACGAGACTCCGGCTGAACAATTCAACCGCTATTGTGAAGACAATCCAAGCGCTGTAGAGTGCCGTGTATATGACATCTGAGGATGGGGATCTTTACCCACTTAATCAAAAGGAAACCCAAGGTAAGGATCAAAAGAAAAAAAACTGTTACCTTCCACCGGTTGGAGGATGGTTCTCTGGTGAAAACCCGCCTGATCCCGTGGCTGAAAGTTGGAGAAACATGGGTCTGGCTGGGCTCTATAGCAAACTCGAACAGCACCAGGCAAATCAACGATTGGTTGCAGCGGAGAAAGAATCGTCGTACCCGCCGCCTGGATGGGAATTTGACCGGTAAGTCTGGCAACAAGGTACAGGCACTGGCAATTAGAGCGCTGCACCAATGGATTGACTACATACCACCAGGTGATTCAGTTGTCTTCCGTTGCGAAGCCGCTATGCCTGACAAACAGTTCCGCGTCTGGAAAAAGTGGATCTTACGCCACAACTATTATCTAGAACCAGACATTGACGAGGAACTTAAATCTTTCTTTTTCTATAAACCAAGAGATATAGAATAAGGGAAACGGGAGATACCCATGGACCACATTAACAAGTACATCGAAGTTGCTCTGGCCATTCACGCTGCAGCATCTGCAATCGTGGCGCTGACCCCCACGCCTAAAGACGACAAGATCGTGGGCAAGCTCTACAAGATTATTGAAACCCTGGCCCTGGTTGTGGGTCGTGCCAAGCAGCGCTGATCAATCAGGTAAAGCCTGAAACCAGAAGCAAACACCTCCTTCTTTTTCAACCCAATCTCTAGTTGCGTACGCTTCCGATTTTGGAAGTGTTACGCATTTTTTTTCGTTTCGA
>Ga0208161_1000959_pt1 | contig 15939 bp, 19 predicted proteins | sample CB_VirMetaG_3_FD_184538 | JGI IMG/M metagenome (GOLD analysis project Ga0208161, IMG submission 184538) | Freshwater to marine saline gradient viral communities from Chesapeake Bay - CB_1508_1S Viral MetaG (SPAdes) (version 4) | ecosystem: Environmental > Aquatic > Marine > Coastal | place: USA...
TCTATCATCAGTTAATTTAATTCCTATGGTTTGAATAACTGGGACGGACACCATTGTTTCGTGGTCGTGTGATGCGGGTGTGAAAAATATTATTCCACCAGCATTAGTAGTTATTGGTAATCTCGCCAGTATATTACTGAATGTTCCATCTTCATTATCTAATGTTCCTTTTGTTGCTATATTTTGTCTTATATATAATCCGTGAATACTATCATTTAAATCAATTGCCTTTTCAGAATTTGTATTAACTCCTATTGGAATATTTAAATCTACATCATATAATCCTAAGAGTTCATTCGCCCCATCAGTTTTTCCACTAAATGTAAAATCAAAATTTGCTACACCAGCAATATTGAATGTATATTTTAATGTTTCTCTACTATATGATATTGTTGCTGTTCCACCATTAGTATCTATATGTGTTTTCAAAGTGGATGCTAAACCAGTCGCTGAATAATTACCAGAAGTTAATGTTAATATATAATCAACACCACCCATATTATAATATATTTTATCATTTACACCACTTCTAACATTATAAAATGAATATGGAATAGTTGCTGTGTGTAATGATACTAATAAATTCATATTTTCGGGAACTAATATAGGTTCTTTCATAACATAAAGATAATTTGTTGTCTTATATCGTCCATTTTCATCAGTTTCTAAATACTGTGTAGCAAACCTACTATCTAAATGTATAATAATAGGTGGTGGTGTATTTGTTTCCAAAACATAACTCATTATTATATCTCTGATATAATAATTTGTATTAAAATTATAATTTTAATGTCGGAAATCTTTGATTTCCCATAGAACATCTATGATGTTATGTCTCATTATTATATTATTATATATTTTATTTTAATTATTTTAATTTAAATCTTTTCTTATAATCTTTAATAGCAGTATCTAAATCACTATCAGACCATAGTATATGCCACGATAAGAAACCCGCTCTACGAAAATCCCCAGTATCTAAATCTTTCTTATGACGATTTCTATATCTTTTTCTTCTATCTTTATCTTTATGAATTGTATAATCACTCATTCCCTTAGCACCGAAATCAGTTTGTTTAACCACCTTTCCATCTTTATCCTTAAAAACTGCTCGTAATTTTTTATCCTTCTTAGGGGATTTAATAATATCAACAGAATATGGTTTCATTTTTTCTTTCCTTTTAATTTATTAATATTATTTTTCCTTCGTCTCCTACGAAGATTTTTTTGTTCTGATGTAAATCCATTAGCACCAGATATTAATGCTCTCTGCCTATCTAATGACATATTAACATTTCCCATTCTTCTACTTATCATATTATATTCTTTGATTTCATCGGGTGTCGCATCACCCGCTCGTATCTTACGACTTAACTGTGCTTCATTTTGATTTAATTCATCACCAGTTAATTTATCAATTCTATCCATTAGTTCCTTTATTAATATGATTTATTTTTTTTTAAAAGGATTAGGGACTGCTTTTTTAACATTAGGAATTAATCCACCAATCTTTTTACTCTCAAAATTCGCTGCTGCCTCACGCCCTTCTTCTGCCTTTGCGAGCGCGTAATCCAGCGCGTCCATCTGCGGTCCTTCTGCTGGGACTAAATTTCCCTTTTTATCTCTTTCTCTAACTAAAAGGGGGTCTATTTGTTCTAATCCAGTAGCACCAACTTCAAATGTATCTCTATGTGCTTTATCCATTAATATTTTTGCTCTGTCAGACGCATTTTGCCTTTTACCCGCTTCTACTTCTGCTTCCCTTCGTTTTAATTCTTCTTCTGCCTCTCTTCGTATTCTATCTCTATCTGCTTCGGATTTTGCGATTTCTTTTTTACCTATCGAGTATGAAGCACCAGTTAATAATGCACCACCAATACCAGCACCGATAGCAACACCTTTAACAACCTTTTTTCCAATACGACTAACATTCTTAATTATTTTATGACCTAATCTCGCACCAGACATTTATTATATTTATTTATAATCAATATTTTATTTTCGCGGATGGAAAATAATATCATTATTATTTTACTTAATCAAAATTTAAAACAATGGGATTATTTTTATCTGAATGTTTAATTGTTAAACCATATTCAGAACCTATATCTTTACCTTTTTTTAATAATTTCTTTCTATCTCTCTTCGCTGATTTCTTAGTCATATATTTTAAATCACCCCAATTATATCTCGCCATCATCTCGGCAATTTCCTCGGGCAATTTCGGGTCATAATTTAAATACCATTGTTTCCCTTTTTCAATTTCACCTTCCTTAATCATAAAAAATGATGAAGGCACACTTTTCCCTTTCATTTCCATATCATAATCACATTTTTTATTATCTACATATTCTACTGGTTCTTTCCTTTCAATTTTATCAAAACTAACAAAATCGTAATCCATATGAGGATTTTCACTATTAATTTTACCTACAACAGATGGTCTTAATCCAGTTCCAAAAATTGTATCAGATATTTTTTCATTATATTCCTTTTCCCTTTGTATTCTTTCTAAACTTAATACTTCATCAGATATTTGTTTCCTTTTATTCAATTCTTTCAAATAATCACTTCTAGGTATTGCTTCTAATTTTGATGCTATATTTTCCATTATTAAAATCACTCAATATTTATTTTTTTTTGAAATAACGCATTGAAGTCTGAAAATTCATTATTTAATAAATCAACAATTTCAGATTTTTTAATTTTTAATTCTTCTGTGAGTTCTTCAATTTTTTCTAATTGTTCTAATTCAATTTTTAATGCTTCTAAATTATCACGAGTTCTTTCAAATGAAAATTTTAAAATTGATTTCACACCAAATGATAAACCAATTATAAGAAAACATATACCACTAACAATATACCACATTTATATTAAACTTATATATTTTTATCAACACAAACGCAGATTACAATAACGATAAAACGAAGTTTTAGAGATTACAATATTAGAGATTACAATAACGATAAAACGAAGTTTTAGAGATTACAAATCTATATTTCTACGAACTCCCGTAGAAAAAATTATTTTTGATAGTTCCGCATTTGGCGTGAAAATATTCTTACGCTCAGATGTTTCTAATAAATTACTTATAATCCTTTCCCTTTTTTTTGTATCAGCGAGGTTTCTCCTTATAACACCTAAAACATCAGATAGGGATAATATTTCTGTTTGACCTCTGGGATTTTGAACCCTTATTAATGATGTAGTGGGTGGAGAAACAAACTTCTCTGCGCTATGTGGTGCTCCAACACCTTCCACAAATTCTTTACGACGACGACGCAATTCACTTTGTGCGCGAATACTTTTCAATTGTTCCTCAGAAGTTGTTGGTAATAAAGGAGCGCCTTCTGAACCAATACTTCTGCTTCTCCTTAATTCTCTTAACTTTCTCTGTGAGCGAACACTTTTCAATTCCTCCTCTCGTTGTAATTGTTGTAATTCCCTTTGTGAAGGTGAAGGTGTTGCTAATGATAAGAAATATTCACTGGGTGTTTGTGTTTGTGCTAATGGGTCTTCAACAATTTTCTCGGGTTCTGGTTGGGGTCTGGTCTCTTCTTCCTCTACTTCTCCTTCTACTTCCTCTTCTAAAACTTCGGGAGTTTCCTCAAATTTTGTATGTTTTCCAGTAAATTTTGGTTGTGCTAAACCCCTTCGTTGTCTGGAAAGTTGTGCTAAACTTAATGATACTTCTGGAACTTCTTCTAATCCACTCGCGGGAGATAATGCTTCTAACTCTGAAAATAGTGTTTCAACATCATCTCTTCTTTTTGCGGGTTTAACAGAAGGACTACGGGAGCGAGGGGGTTCTCGTGAAGTAGTAGGACTACGGGAGATAGGGGGTTCTCGTGAAGCACGAGGACTTCCAAAATCAGAACTGGATGGAACACTAGTGCCTCGTCTTACACTGGGGTCAGCACTTCCACTTCTTGCCTCTGCTACCTTTATACCCGATTGGATATTTTGTTTAGGAACTCTCTCCTCTGTTCCATCATCTCGCCTAATTCTAACATATTTTTCTGTTTCACTTAACACAGTTCCTTCCATTGGAATACCTCTACCAGTTAAATATGTCAATCTATAACCTACTGGATAATCAGATGTTTCTTCTTCTAATAAACGAACTAATCTATCAATTTGTGTCTGCGTTAAATTTAATTGTAAGATTGTAGAAATATCAGTTATTTCACCTTTCATAACTAATCTCCTTATTGCTTCATAACCTCTTCTCGCTATCAATTTATTTAATTCACCTACATCACCACCTAATATTGTTGCCCTACTCTGATTTCTTAATGATATATTATGTGATGCTACTATTCCCGCTTTTTCTCTTCTTAATTCTGAAATAGTATCATCCTTTATCCTCTCTCTCCTTTCTAATTCAACCCTCTCTCTATTTGCCCTATCTCTCACATCGGCAATTTCTTTATTTTTAGACGCACCCGCTTCCTTCACCTTTTGGTCTATCATTATTTTATCCATAGCAGATTTATATCTATTCCCAAAATATTCACGCTTAGGAGGTTGAAGATATACCCTATCATCGCGTAATCCCCTACTCGCTTTGAATTTTGAAGGTTTCATATTCCAACTAACGGTTTGACCTTTTGCTTTGACACCTCTGGGTTTTTGTTCCCCAGTATTTATTGTAATGATTTGTGTAAATCCTCTATTTGATAATGAATATTCTTTCTGACCTTTAACATTTCTGCTTTCAGTTATTTCAACACCTTTGATTTTCTTTGATTTAGATTTTTTAATCCTCCTCCTCTTTTTTTTGGGAGGTTCTTCTATTTGTATTTTCGGAATATCAAATATACTCTTTGATTTAGTCAGTTCCATTTATATAAATTATAATATAAAAAAATATGTGCGTTTTAAAAAAATGTTTTTTATAAGAAGTTTATAATATATAAAATGCCGTCTCCCGATATTAATAATCCTCAATATAAATCAGATTTAGAATTTGGATTAACAGCAGAAATAGATGTTAAAGGAATTTTAGAAAATAAATTTGGAAAATTGAAAAAATTGGGAAAGTATCATCCATTTGATTTTGAAAATAATGAATATTTGATTGAATTAAAAAGTAGAAGGATAAATCATAATCATTATCCAACTGCGATGATTAATTTGTCAAAATTAGAAAAAACAAATAATATTAAAAAAAATAGAATAATCGCATTTAATTATATGGATGGTATATATTATTGGAAAGTTGATGATAATTATACCACTGGAATTGGAGGAAGAAATGATAGAGGTATAGATGAATTTTCAGATATGGCGTTTATAAAATATACTGATTTAATTAAGATTTAGGGTGGAGTTAATGTAATATATCCACCACCTAAATTATCCGTAGTCGCTGTAAGCATCATCTTAATTAATAATGAATATTGACTACTTCCAGTACCGTAAGAAACTGATATACTAGTCTCGGTATTAGTGCTGAAACTTCCTAAATATGTTCCACCAGTCCCGCCCCAATTATACATCTTATATAAATAATATGTCCTAGTAATAGTTGCTCCTACACTATCTCTACAATCAATAAAAATTTTTCCTAAACTCCATCCGTGCGGTATATTTAATATCGCTACTGCTTCTAATGATGTTGTAGCGATTTTTGCTCTTCCCATTAATGATAAAGTATCATCTTCAATATGAATATTATAGTAAGTGCTGTCATCATTAGGTCGCCAGTCCCCCGCGTGTAATGTATATAACCATCTTTCTACTCCAACACCAGTATCTTCATAACTTAATCTTTCATTTGTTAATTTATTACTTCCATCTAATAAATCAGCGGACTGAATATTATTATTCGCCATATCTAAATTATTATTTGTTCCACCTAACGTTAATGTAGTCCCACCTAATGTAGTAGATGTATTTGTTAAAAATATTCCAGTAGCACCATTAGATATACCACCACCACCTTTGGTTAATACCGATACACCTACAAATTCACTACCATCATAATAAATTGTAGGTGTTCCACCACCATTTACACCATAGAGACCATTACCTAAATATAATGAATTTAATGTTCCACCTAATATTACACCGCTTATCGTGCTATTTTGTAATGCTGAATTCGGTATATTTGTTATTTGTATTGTTCTACTCGCACTTCCATCATATTCAGTTCCACTCGTAAATGATAATGGACTGGTTAATGTTAATGTATTTAAATCATCACCTAATGATACACCACTTATCGTGCTATTTTCTAATTTTAAATTACTTATCGCTCCATTTGATATTTGAATAGTTTTTGTTTGACTTCCATCGTAATTATTTGGAGGACTTCCCGAAAATGATAATGGACTACTTACATTTAAATTATATAAATTACTTCCTAATGATACACCGCTTATCGTGCTATATTCTAATTTAACATTTTGTATAGCACCATCCACTATTTGAATTGTTCGTGCTACGCTTCCATCATATTCAGTCCCAGCATTATAACTTATCGGAGATGATACCGATAATGGTTGTAATAATGATGATAAATCCGCCCATAATGTTCTCGTTCCATCACTCGTAAGTAATTGATTAGCGTTTCCATTATCTCCGTCTATCTCTATACTCTCTACGACATTAATAACATCACAAAATAATGTATTCAATCCATCTATCGTTCTTAATGAATTATTTTCAACACTCATAGAATATAATATATACTATTATTATTTTTTATTTCCCACTCACCTCATTATTTTTCTTTAAGAGACCAAAAACCCTCTTCATCAATAACTACATCGTCCATAGTATAAATTTCACATACACTTTTACTTAAATCCGCTTCGGTATCAATACTAGAAACTGATTTATCATCATCATTTTGCGTATGAAACCACTCGTAAAAATCCTCAATGAATAATTCAACATCTTCATCTCCAATATGGGAAACAATTAATTCTAAAATATGTTCCCTCAAATCAAAATCAGTTTCAGACATTTATATTAATAAAATATAAAATATTAGAAAATAAAATATTAAATTTTAAAACTTAGAAAAATAAAATTCACCAAAGGTTGTTAAAATATTTTATTTTAACTCAAAAAAATTAAAAAAAAACTCAGTAATACTAAATTTTTTTTCGTTAAAAAATAACAAAAAAATTTAAAATTGAAAAAATTTAAAATTGAAAAAAATATTTCCACAAAAAATTTAAATTAAAAAAAATTAAAAAAATTAAATTTTATAAATCACGATTGAATATCTGTTTCCTTCAAAATATTCAGTCCAATGTTCTTCTCTTTTTCCATCAAACTCAATCATTTTATATTTGATATCAAATGGTTTTCCTTCAACAAATAATCTTCCACCTTTATAATCACCCAATCCAAATATTAATGAAGTATCAACATTATTCTTATCTTTGTGTGGTATCATTTGGACGTTTTTATTTACATAACCACTATTAAAATCAAAATCTGGTGCGTATTTATTAACAAAATCTCTTATAACTGGATAGATATGCGGATTTTCTTTATCAAATGTAGGTAATGAATAAAGTCCATTTAATTCTTTTTTCATACCAATAGGCATACTAGTAGGTCTTTCAAATGTGTGAGTTAAATGTTTTCTATTTCCACTCACTTGAAACTTAACATCCTCTAACATATTATAAATATCTTTCATAATTTCAATACCTTTTTCATCTATTTCATAATGTTTTATAGTTGTCATATTATTAATACTTTGTATAAAAAATAAATTATAAAAACAATTTTTAGGGACATAACATCAAAGATGTTCTATGGGAAATCAAAGATTTCCGACGGAACGTCCATTGCTGTGCTTAATTATCTGAATGAAATACCCGCCATCGCATCATTGTATGGATTATAAGTGATTGTTCTATCTAACCTATCATCCTCATCTACTTCTGATACCTCTTCATCAGAGGAAGTATCCTTTGGTTTTGGTTTAGGTTTTGATTTTTTCTTTTTCTTTTTGTGATAATTATTTATAATTTCTTCTTCTGATGATGATGTTTCATCTTCATAGTAATTATTTACAACTACCTTTTTTTTCTTTGGTCTGCCCCGAGGTTTTTTTTCGCTTACATCATCCTCATTATATTTAACCACCGACTGAGGTTCAGTGGGTGAGGAAAAAGGTTGTTTTTCTAAAATTTCACCAACAATATCTTTTACCTCCTCGCGCTTCGCGGACGTCGGTCCGAGAACCTCATTCTTAGTTTCATCAAACTTAATTACTTTCGTATCTTCACCAACTGCCTTTTTTCTTAAATCTTCCATAAATTCTTTATCATCTATTGGCAGACTAGATAATCCATTCATTTCTTCTTCTACCCTCATCTTAATATTTTTTTTCATTTGTTTTTTCTGTGCTTTCTCCTCTTCTTTTTGAATTTTTTTTGCTTCTAATGATTTTCTGCGACCTTCTTTCATTCTTTCAATAGCAGCGAGGCGTGCTTCTGAAAGTGGTTTTTTCTCACGGGTAATGGGTTCATCGCTATCTGACATTTTACATATATCGTTAGAAAAAATTATCGTATATCGTTTAATTTTTATTAAATAGGTAAGAAATAATGGGGTAATAATTCAAAACAATTAAAACATAATATTTCACAATGAAATAATGTATCTTCAAATATATCTAATGGTAATGATATTATTGAAGTTATTGGTGGGTAGTCGTCTCTTACCTTACGCCATCTTTTAGATTTAATTTTTTGATTTAATCTAAATCCCATTGGAGTTATTAAAATTATTGGTGTATCTTTATCAACTAATTCAATTATTTTATCCATAAACACTTCAACAGATAATTTTTTACCAGTTCCATTAAGATTAAATGGAGGATTACATAAAACTAAATCGCAATCAATTTTATTTGTTTCTTTTAAAAAATCTGTGCCTTCTTTGATTTCATAATTAATTACCTCAGTATTATTCAATTTTACAAATTGTTTTGTTAATCTTCTATCACCAGCGCAAGGGTCTAATATTTTATTAGGATTATATTTATCAGATACAATCTTATAAATAAAATCACATATCCTCAAATCTGTTGGTGTATCACTTCTTTTTTTTCCTTTATTATCTCGTTTCACATAAACACTCATTATTATATCAAAGATATTTATTTTCAATGAAACTTACGCTATGGATTACTATCTAATTCTGAGATTTGTTTATTTATTTCTGGTGGTTCGCGGACCGACGTCCGCGAAGCGCGAGGAGGTATTTGTAATGTAGGAATTTCTAATTCTTTCGGCATTGGAGCGTCTTTAATTTTATATATTTCACATTTATCTAATCCATTACATATAGCGGGTTTTGAAACTTCATATTCACTAAATTTCTTTTTGAATTCATCTATTATATCATCAGTAATCATAGGTGATTGTTCTATTAATCTATCATATTCGGCACGACATATTTTTAAAAAATCGTGTGCGTTTTGTCGTCTTTTAGGGTCTAATGATAATTCAATACTTATTGCTCTTCCAAATTTACTCCAACTAACACCAGCACTTCTATGACCTTCCATCAACTCTGCTACCTTTAAAAAATTTTGTAATGTAGATAATATACCAGCGAACAAATTTAAACCTCCAACTATTGCTGATGCGATTTGTTTAGAATCCTCTGGAACGAAACTATCCATACCAAAATTTGCTGTTCCAGTAAGTGTTGATAATATAATTACTGGAATAGAAAACTTATAATATCTTAATCTATACTTCTTTTCACTTCGTGAATGTAAGAACCTATAACACCCCGCTTTCTCACTCCAATCTGCTAATAATCTTTCACACTCATCAGTCCATAATGCTAATTCCTTAGGATTAATATCATTCATTTAATATTATATTAATAATATTTTCTTTCGCGGATGAAAAATAATGAAATTATTTTTCTTTAAAAATTAAATATACAAAAAAAAATTTATTAATATTCATTTACTTCTTCTTCCATATGTGGGAATATTAATCTTTTATTTAGATTTTTATGATACATATTTTTATAATCTTCATTCGTATCAATTAATAGAAAATTAAATTTTTCATTAAACACATATTTTAACATTTCATCAAACTCATCTTTTTTTAATAATATTACTTCATCAAAAAGTGTATCTAATTCTTTCTTATTAGAAGATTTAAATAAAATGTAGTAATCTGCTGTCGCCCTCAGCGCCCTCGGTAGTTTATTGAATACTTGCGTAGTCATCCACATACTTAATCCACATCCTTCTCCATCATCTGATTGACCGCATATATGTCTTCTATTCATCATCATCTTACATAACATCTTTTCAACACCCGCGTTTTTTTTAACATCATTCACAACATCATCACAAATCATTAATATACGCTCTCCACTCCCTTCTATTGCTTCATAAACTTCTTCTAATGCTTCTAATGTAAGTTCTTTGAATTTTTGTTCTGGTGCTAACTTCTTCAATTTATCTTTATCGGCAGTTCCTAATGATGGACTAAATACATACACTTTATCAAATTTCCTATAATAGGGAGATTTCCTATATACTAATAATGAATACATTAATGTTGTTTTCCCTTGCCTCGGTTTTGCTGTGATTAGCATAAAGTGATTATATGTTCTCGGGAGAGGTTTTGGTATTGAAGCATCTATCCTATCAACTGAAAATCCAGTTTTCTTAACATCTAAATCGTTAAGAGTTTTTTCTCTTATATTCATATTATATATATTAATGTTTTTTAATTTTTAATCATTATAACTAAATTTTTTATTTTCAAATAAACCTAACCAACTATCTAATGTATAATTATTTTCTTTAATTTTCTGTCTCCATTTACCTCCACCCAATCTTTTCCTATGTTCCCATAACCAAACATTCTTATCATCATTACTCAAAAAATCTGGTATTTTATTATGTTTCAACCATTCCATTCCACCATTTCTACAACTCTCGCAGGGTAATACAGCAACCATAGATAAATAAAATTCATCCCATCCTTTATAATCTGCTAGCAATAACACATCCCAAAATAAACCTCCAAAATATTCACTTTGTTTTTCACTCATATATTATTATTTATTTTTTTTCATATCATTTTCTTTCTTTTTAATTATTCCTTTTAGAAGGTTAGGAGGAAGTTTATCGTGCTGTGTTTTTGTAATTAAACCCTCTTTTACAGCGCGTTTAAATAAATTGTGGTCTTCCTTAGACATAGGTTTCATATTTTTAGGTTTCTTATCATTATGTTTAGGCATTTTATATTATTCAATATAAAAAATTAATAAAAGAAAAATAATTTCATTATTTTTCATCCGCGAAATTAAAATTGATTTTTAAAAAAATAATTAAAACCATTTTTCATTTTCTCTTTTCTCTTTTTTTTCTGTGTATTTTTTTATATAATTGATAATGAATTTAATTTCCTTTATATCTGACTTCATTTCTTCCATATCAGTTTTTAATTTTAATAAGATAGATTGATTAATAAGTATTTGATGTTGTGGGGTATGTGTATCGTCTATCACGGGCATTTTAATAGGTTTTATATATACTTATATAATTAAATATTCCGTTTGGTTTAGTAATTTTATGAAAAACATTACTAACATCATAAACTTTTCTATTTAATAAATATGCGATTTCATTAAGTGTATCACAATTTATTGTTTTAAAATAATCTTTTTTTTCTTTATCTTTGTAAATCACTAAAATCCAAATGTTATTAGTTCTCGCCATATGTAATATTTAAATTATATATTTATTTCAAAAACAACGCAATTATAGAATATGTGGTTTAACCCATCCTTCATTTTCAATTATTCCTTTTGTATAATTTATTCTAACTGATTTATCAATATCAATTCTTCTTATTTCTGTATAAGAACCTTCTGATATATGGTCTGATGTAGAACTTCTAAATTGTGTTTGTCGTTCATATAATCTATAATCTGTTGGGATTTTAAAATTTGGATTTCTTAATATTATTTGTTTTTCTATTTCTCTTTGTTCTTCAATCATAGTTCCATATAATAGATGTTGAAACTCTTCATATTTTAATTTTCTCTTACAACCTTTACACGCCCCAGCAACAACTGAACCACCATCTAATAATGTTTTGTGTAATGAATATGATTTACAACCAGCGATAATACCTTTATCAAATGATAATTCACCACCATCCTTATCCATTTCCTTTTTGACTTCTGCTTCCAATAAAGGTTTCCACACACTTTTTGGTGTATCTTCACCCAACTCCTTTAATATTTTAGATTTATAATATCCTTCTACTTTTTCTAAGCATTCATTCTTCATACTACCTAATTCTTCACCAGTTCCATCCCAACAAAATTCTTTCATCATATCTGGAAAATCATTTAATTTCAAATCACATATACAACTATCAGTGTCGCAGTATAATATATTATGTCCGTTGTCTCTCACCGCTTTCAAAAATCTATATGTTTTCATTCTCGCTTCACTACATATAGCGGTTGCGATAGCAACATTGAAATTTGATACGTTCATTCTCATAGCGGTTCTAACTAATATGTAATCACCAATCTTACCAATATTAGAAACACAATCTTTTGCCATCAATTCCCAAAAGTAAGCATCGTCTTCTTTCACAAAAGTTAATCCATCTCTACCTTCACCATCTCCATCTGCGTTCAACCCCCAAAATCCATAACCACTATTCGCTATGATTTTGTATGCTTGCGCGAGAGCAGGTTGTCCGTTCCTTTTTGCTTCTGCCTTCTTATTAACAGCATCTTCAAAGAATTCTTTTAATAATCCTTCATTCCAAAAATGATATTTATCTTTTTTATTTTTGATATTTTTATTTGTTGAATTTAATTTATTCATATGTTCTGTCGCTATATAAGTAAAATGACCCCCATTAAATTCAATAGCATCAATCAATTCATATTCATAAATATCTAGTGATATACCATATTCTAATTCTCTATACCACATTGTTAATTCAGTCCAATCATTGAAATGTGCGAATGTTAATTTATGATTATCTTTACACGCGTGAAGAGGTAAGGCATCAAAGTTTTTAGTTTTCACTTTAACCTTTACAATACCTCTTATTGGTGTTAAACCTATTCCACCCGTAAATGTTTTGTTTAATTTATACCATTTATTCCATAAAACTACTTTCCCATAATCATATTTAACTGGTTTTCCATAAGGTAATCTACATCTACCAACATCTGGGTATAATGATGTGAAATCATAATAATATAATTTTTTCTTTTGTTCTCCAATATAAAATGCTTCACATCTTCCACCAAAATAACCCGCTCTACAAAATTTATCAAACTCCGCTGATAAATTCCATACTGGATATTCTTTCTTATTATAAAATGAACTGAAGTAATGTTTTTTAGATAATGAAGCACCAGTAATACAATTTGTAATATTGATACCATTACACGCGTCATAAACTGATTTTGAAAACTTATTTAATATTTCCAATAATCCTAATACATCATAATTACAATAAACATAATTACATAATTCAATTTTGAACTTTTCATCACTAAAAGGTTTGCGATTATCAACTTTACCACCAAAACAATTGTTAATATTAACCTCATCAAAATTAACAACTTCTGAAATCTTTTTATGTTCTACATCAAACTCATCGCATAACTTTTTAAGACTTCCGGGAAGTAATTTCATACTATCTCTGAATGTTAAAATACATTCAATATTATCTTTATCCTTTTTCTTTTTATCCTTTTCCTCTTTATCCTTTTTCTTTTTGATATTTTTTTTAATAGTCCAATCCGGCATTCCGTTCGCTATTGAATTAATATTTTCAATATCACCTTCCTTTGATGTTAAACTGAATGATAAATAAGCGCCATTCAATACAATCAATGAACCTTCTTCTAAAACCCACTTACTGGTATTTTTTAATATATAATCAGTTAATAATAATAATACATCAAACTTTCCACCATTATGTGCGTATAATGTATATCCAGTTAGTTCTACACGATTTTTATATAACCATTCAAACCACTTTATTATACAATCTTCACCACCAAATGATATTGTTTTTATTCTAATAAATTTACCCGCTTCAACAATGTTATATGCGAATGATAATCTATATGCTTTGAATAAATCACCTTCAACTCCATTAGGTGTTGCTTCTAAATCATACGCACCCATTCGTAAATTTAAGTCATCCATATATCTTCTACAATATTCAGTTCGTCCATATTTATTCATAAACCATCTTTGATATTTCTTTTGAATTGTATTATTTTGTTTTTCATACTCAACATCAACGCATTTACCTTCTTTTTTGTCATATATTTCATTCTTACAATAATCATAAAACTTATCCCAATCAACAATCTCCCAATCTGGTTCTTTATCAATTAATGTATTTTCATTAACATCAATAGCACCTTCACCTTCTAATCTTATTTTTTCTGCTTTTTCTTTTTCAATTCTAATTATTTCTTCTAATGTATCACGAATGTTTGAAACTTTATGCCACCTAATCAACGCTACAAAGTGATGATTAATTAATTGAACCTCATAGGTTTTCCTTAATGTTTCACCATTCCAATTAGATGGTCTTATAACCTTTATTAATTCAAATACATTATTATATATTTTAACTTCACATTTATAACTATTACGAGATTTTGGTTTATAACATTTATCTACATATTTTTGTATATCAATTTCATTTGTAATTCTTATATTAGTGGTTTCTAATCTCTTTTTGATACCCTTCGCTGATTCATTAACTCTGTTTAAGAATAATTGTGGGTTTGATATTAATTCTTCTTTCGCCTTATCTAACTCATTCTCTTCGTTATATGATACTAATGTATTTTCAGTTGCTATACATCTGTAAAAACAATTTGTTCGAGATGTTTGATTAGATATAAACCAATTCTTAGAAGCAGTTGTATGAGACCTATGACCCCCAGCACCTAAAATTTGTCCGTATGGTTCTGTTAAAACCGTTATACCTATTGTTTGAAATTGTAATTCAACACCATCTTCAGTATAATTTGCTATCGCTGAATTCATTTTGCGTTCCATAATATCTTTCAATTCATCAATTGTAGGCATACCAAAAGTTTTTATACCAAAAGATGAAGTATCATCAAATGCGTTAGGTTGATTTGATAATCTTATAATAAACTTTTGATTTGGAACTTTTGGTATAACTGAACTAACTGTTCTCTCTATGTTAATCATAACATTTTCCATAAAATCCTCAGTATAGTCTCTGAACTCAAATAGATATTTTGTTATAATACCATTTGCTATCAATTCTCTCTTTATGGATATTGGTTTCAGAGTATTTCTTTTCTTAGAAAGTTCTTTGTCTATTCTTTCTAATTTTTTATCTCGTTTGATTACATCGCCTATATCAATATTATGATATTTGGATTTTTTAGCATCTCTAATATATATTTTTCTATCTGCTGATACAAATAAATCACTCGGTAATACTTTACCAGTCTTAGTGAAAATTAATCCTATACCAGATTTTTGTGCTGCTTCAAATTCCTTAGATAAGAACTTCTTCAAATTAGTCTTAGCACCTTTGATTTTATTTTCCTCATCTTTTAACAATTTCTTATACTGGGTTCTTAGTGAAGAAATATAATTCTTATCTATATTGCCTTTTTGGGTTCTCATATTATATATGCTTTTATTTTTTTCATTGATGGATTTTATTGCCTTTTTTTCCGCCATCGCTTATATTTATTTTTAATTAATATTTTTTTAAATTCTTTTTCCCGCGTTTTCAAAAATCAACTTTTCAAAAATCAAATTTTCAAATTTTCAAAATTTATTTAAACAATTGCGTGTTGTATAAAGTGAGACACCTCTCATACCGAGGTGTCGCACATTATACTATTTTTGAGTATAAACAAACATATACTAATTGTTTA
>Ga0208161_1000960_pt1 | contig 15913 bp, 21 predicted proteins | sample CB_VirMetaG_3_FD_184538 | JGI IMG/M metagenome (GOLD analysis project Ga0208161, IMG submission 184538) | Freshwater to marine saline gradient viral communities from Chesapeake Bay - CB_1508_1S Viral MetaG (SPAdes) (version 4) | ecosystem: Environmental > Aquatic > Marine > Coastal | place: USA...
CTAATTCACACGCTGGCGCCCACGGTTAGGCGCCATTTTCGGTTTGTTAGTTAATCGGTTATAACACTGGCCTGTCACGCCGGAGTGAGGAGTTCGATTCTCCTACAGACCGCCATTTTCATCCATAAATAGTTTTATGGATTTATTTTTTCAAATACTTACACAATTTGGTTTACCTGTTGCGGCTGCAGTCACAATGGGTGTATTCATTTACATCATTCTGAAATATATTCTTGCAGGTGTTGTTGGTCAAGTTGGTGCGATTACGGGTATTATCTCACAATTAGATAATCGTATTAAAACGATGAACCATGATATGATTAAACTAGACTTATTAATATCTCATGCATTACACCTCAAACCAGATATGGATAGATTGTCAAGGGCAGACGGAAAAGAAGACGCCAGAAAAGATTAATGGATATTTTAGAAATACTCAATCAATATGGATTTGCAACTCTGGCAGCTGTTGCCATGGGTTACTTTATCTTTTTTATCTATACCTATGTTACTGAACAAATCATTGAAAAACTAGACAACACCATGAAAGTGTTAATTGCTCTTATTGATAGAGTAAGAATGTTAGATAATGATATCATTCGACTGAGATCAAAACTCAATACCGTCTTAGAACTCAAAGAAAACGAAGAAAAGAAAAAGACAGACTTATAAATAGTAGTGAGATGAGGTCACTATTACTAATTTTAAGTGTGTTTACAGCCGTGGCTATTATTACTGATACACGTGCTGGAGAGTTAACACACGATTTTAATAATCCGAGTTTTTCAGGACAAGGGTATTCTTCCCATGTTCTGGCATTGGAACAATTACAATATACCAGAAAAGAACAAATACAGGATGATATTGATGCGGCGGCACGTGATGCTAAACGAGAAGAAGAAAACGAAACAATCAATCGTTTTCTGGCAAACTTAGAATCACGTATCTATGCTAATCTATCTAAACAATTGGTAGATAATATGTTTTCTGCTGACGGTGCCACAAGTGGTACGGCAGAAATTGAAGGTGCTGAAATCTATTGGGAAAAAGACACAGACTTAGGTACCATAACAATTAGAGTAACGGAAGAAGATGGTACGGTCACAACAGTCACAGTACCAGTAGGAGATTTTGGATTTTAATGATTCGATGGTTATTAGTATTTGCATTATTGACAGGTTGTGTAACTAACCCACAAACCTATCAATACGAGGAACCTAAACTATCAGAAGCAATGATAGAATTAAATAGTGTTCCAAAATTAGATGGACCTCCTATATCAATTGCAGTCTATTCTTTTTTAGATAAGACTGGACAGAGAAAACCAAGTGACAAGTTTAGTCAGTTGAGTTCTGCTGTCACACAAGGTGCTGAAGTGTGGGTAATACAGGCACTACAACAAGTGGGTGACAGTACATGGTTTCAGGTTGTTGAGAGAAGTGGACTTGATAATCTTATAAAAGAACGACAATTAATTCGTTCAACACGAGAACAGTATGAAGAAGGCGACAAACAATTAAAACCACTATTGTTTGCTGGTCTGATACTTGAAGGTGGTATTATTGGTTATGATTCAAATATAGTAAGTGGTGGTGCAGGTGCAAGATATTTGGGTATTGGTGCAACACAACAATACCGAGTAGATAATGTTACAATATCAATGAGAATAGTGAGTGTTTCTACTGGTGAAGTTCTACTCACAGTAGCCGTAGAAAAGACGATAGCATCTCATGCTACAAGTGCTGATATCTTTAAATTTGTAGATATGGGTACAAAGGCAGTTGAGGTCGAAACAGGCATTGCAACAAACGAGCCTGTAAATTATGCAGTACGAGCCGCAATCGAACAAGGTGTTGTAGAATTAATTAAACAAGGAGTAGATAAGGAAGTTTGGAAATATAAGGAGTAATATATGTTCAATAGACTGTTTTATATGATGACGATCATATTATGCAGTTCTGTTTTTGCAAATGACATTTACATAGAACAGGTTGGAGACAGCCTTGATTTAGATATTACACAAGATGGTCAGAACAACGAAATCGGTGATTCAACAACCGATATGACATTAAACGGCGATAACATGACTTTCGCCATAACACAAACTGGTAATACAAATACTATCGATGCAATTATCAAAGGTGCAACTTACACAGGCACATGGTCATTTACAGGTGATTCGAACACCGTGGACTTACTGTGTAGTTCCACAACAACTGGTAATTGTGATACCGTAACACTTAACATCACTACAGTTGGTGATAACAACATATTTGATTTTGACATTGGTGAAGTTGCCGATGCATCATCTTCAAGTATTGTCTTTACACTAACAGGTGATAACAATGTCACTAATGTAGATGTAGATGGTCAGAGTGCTTCTGTTAATGTAACAGTGGATAACTCATCATCACTTTCAACTAATTCAGCAAACTCAGATGAGGGTGTTGCAATGAATATTGATGTTGACGGAGATGGTGATAGTGTAGGACATACAATACTTGTAGATATTACAGGTGGGGGTGGAACTTTAGATATCACCCAATCTGGTATCTATGATAACAACATTGATTTAGATGTAACAGGTGATGACTTTGATATCGACATTACACAAAGCGACTAGTTTACTACTAGTCTTGTTATTTACATCTACCGCTTATGGTAGTATTGGTGCCGTCAGTAAATTAAAAGGTACAGGTGTCATCACAAGAACTGATGGCAATGATGTTGAATTATCAAAAGACTTAGATGTCTTTTCTTATGATGAAGTGAAAACTGGTAACGGTCGAACTTCAATTGATTTTGTCGATGACACCCGAGTAGAAATCACAGAACATTCTAAATTGGTCATAGATGATTTTGTTTATGATCCTGCCAACAATGAAGGTGGTCTTACTTTAACGGCTGCCTTTGGTACAGTCAAATATGCATCTGGTCAGATTGCAAAAGATCACCGAGATAACGTAAAGATACAAACACCAACTGCAACGATTGGTGTTCGAGGTACCGACTTTGCGATGATTGTTGATGAGGTTGGTGGATCAACAATTATTCTATTACCAAGTTGTGATACAAACGGTAATTGTTTAGTGGGTGAAATCTCTGTTGAATCGGATGCAGGTTTTGTTATAATGAATCAGGCGTTTCAGGCAACAAGAGTTGAGGCACCAGAATCAAAACCATTTAAACCCATTTCTGTTGATATTGATGAGAGTATGATTTCAAATTTACTTATACTATCACCACCAAGAGAACTTGACGAACAAGAAGCCAGAGAAGATGCAGAAAAACGTGCCGATGTTTTAAATATTGACTTCTTAGAAATTGATGTACTCAATGAAGATTTATTATCAACAGCAGAAACAGATACATTTACAGAATTAGATATTGACTTTTTAGCACAAGATTTCTTAGCAGATATTTTAGATCAAATTAATAAGATTTTAGCTGCAGAGTTTCTATCAGAACTAACAGACGTGTTTGTTGAAAAGAAACAAGTAACAGGTCAACTTGAAAATGGTGTGATTATTGTTGATGATGGCAATAACTTTATCTTTTCCAGACAAGGACCAAATAACTATGTTCGTATCGTATTAAGTAAAAGATCAGAATATATAATTAATTTAGAACAATCTGATGTACAAATCAGAGAATTTATAGTAGGAGATGGCAGTGTCAATAATATCGACATTTATCAGCGTTAGTTTATTACTAACATTTAACGTATTTGCAAACACAATGACTATAACATTACCAGGTGATAATAATACTTTATATCTATTACAAGATGGTATTGATAACACCATAGATTTAAACACATATGATTTTGATAGTGGTGATATGAAAATAGAACAATATGGAAATTATAATTCAGTTGATTTAGATATCACTGCTGGAACAGGCACTGGTAGTTCTTTTTACATCTATCAATATGGTAATTCACAAACTTATAGTGGTTCATTATATTGTGGTGCAGAGTGGTGTACAATGACGGTGACACAACCATGATAAAGAAAATATTTACACACTGGACATTTGCCTTTGTCACTTTATTTTTTGTTACCTATCTAGGATATACCAATCCACAAATTAAAGAAATTTTAAAACTTAAATCATTCGATTTACTATTTCAGTCTGAAGAACAAACGATATCACCGAATATTGGTGTTGTCACTATCGATGAAGCATCAATAGAGAAATACGGACAATGGCCTTGGAAACGAGATGTTCTTGCTGACTTAATTTACAAATTACGAGAATCAGGTGTGGGTATCATTATGATGCCGATACTCTTTTCAGAACCTGATCGACTAGGTGGTGATGAAGTATTTGCACAATCACTCCAAGGTATGGGTGTTGTCATTGCACAAGTCGGTACAACTCAAACGAATAAGAATACAGTTCCAAGAGGTATTGCAAAAATAGGTGATCCACTTCCTTGGTTATTTGAATGGCCAGGAATGTTAGGACCAATACCTGATTTGCACGTTGCAGACGGAGTGGGTGTCATCAACACAGCACCAGAGATTGATGGTGTTGTCAGACGAGTGCCATTGATTATGAGAATTGGTGATGAAACCTATCCTGCCATGGCAATCGAAGTCATACGAGTTGCAACAGGTCAACCTAGTTATCAAATCAAAGCTGGACCTGCAGGTGTGGAGGCAATGAGAGTGCCTGGATTCTCACCGATTAAGACTGATTCAAACGCAAGAATATGGTTGCGTTGGAACAAAAAATATGATACAATATCCGCCAGTTCGAATGACTTTTCACAGTTTGCAGGTCGTACTGTTATCATTGGAATGACTGCTGAAGGACTTGGAGGCATCATTGCAACACCCACCGGAGAACAGTATGATTACATGTTATCCGCATCAACATTAGATACAGTATTAAGTGGGGAATCAGTTCAAAGACACAATTTAAGCGGGTTTTTAGAGATGCTAGCAGGGTTTTTAGTGGGTTTGAGTGTCATTGTACTAGTTCGATTTAGTCCCTATTGGTTGATCGGATTATCAATATTATCGTTGTATGGTGCATCTGTCTATACTTCATATTATTTCTTTAGTAATAAATTATTACTTGTAGATGTTACTTGGATAATTATCACTTTAACGATTATCACCATGCACAGTGTGTTCAATCGATTCATTCAGGAGTTCTTTGAAAAACAGAAAATCAAAAAACAATTTGCTGGTTACGCCTCTCCAACTGTTGTTAAAATGTTACAAGAGAATCCAAGTCTAATCAAAGACGGCACCAAAAGAGAAATCTCCATTTGTTTTTCCGACTTACGTGGTTTCACTCCATTGGGTGAATCATTTGGTGATGATGTCAAAGGTTTAACAAAATTAATGAATGGGTATATGGATGCGATTACACAACCTGTCTTAGATGCTGACGGTATGATTATCAAATATATTGGTGATGCATCGATGCATGTACATAATGCACCGAATGATGATCCCGAACATCCTAAGAGTGCAGTACAAACAGGACTCAATATGTTAAAGTCCGTAGAAAAGTTTAACGAGATTATTACATCAGAGGGAAGACCACCAATTGGTATGGGTGCAGGTATTAATACAGGTTTAGGATATCTTGGTGAAATGGGTTCAACAAAACGACATTCGTATGATGTATTAGGTGATGCAGTATCTACAGCCGCAAGAATAGAATCAAAGTGTAAAGAATATGGTTGTCTATTGTTAGTTGGTGAAAATACCTATGATGCAACATCAAACGATTTCTTCTATTTGAAGATTGATGAATTGGCAGTGAAAGGTAAAAGTGTAGGTATTCGAATCTACACTGTATTAGATGATGTTAAAGATAATTGGTATGAGGCACAAAAAGAACATAATAAAATGCATGAGTTGTATCACAATCAAAAGTTCAATGATGCAATTAAACTATGCAATAAATTAATGACAGAATTTGATAAAAAGATGATAAATTATTATGAGATGTGGATTGAACGATGCGAATATATGAAGACACAGAAATTACCAAAAGACTGGAATGGTGTGTTTATCGCAACAACAAAATAACATAAATACTTTTAGGTCTACATTACGGAAAGGTTTATATGTTTATACCTTATCGCCTACCTAACGATTCCGTTCAGGAATTGTTTTCACATTTAATCACAACAATACAGGAGTTAATCATGCCCACAAGAAAAGTACATCTATTGACTATGAATTTAAATAAAGACAAAAGAATGACTAGACAACAAAAACTGAATAAAAGATTAAAGAATGCTTTTATGATGGTGGCAAGAAAACCTGTATTACGTTCTGTTAATTTTTAGAGAGTATTAAGAATAAGCTACAATTCGAGTATCAAGGTTGTCGTTGTTTACACTTCGATTAATAACGACACCTTGTGAATTGTTTTGAGTTGTCACTGTATTATTAATCATAGGTTGTGAAGATCCTGCTATTGCCCCTCTATTTAAAGATGCATTTTCAGATGATAGATTTCCTATTTGTTGTGCTCGTGTTAAACTTGCAACTGATTCAATTAATTGTGAAACTTGATTCATAGATTCAAGTTCAATATCTTCTAATCCACTACCAAATCCTAAGAAACCACCTTTAAATGCTTTTGTAATATTATTTGCACCTTCACCAAAATATTCAGAAAAGTTTTTGAAACCTTTACCCACATCTTCAAACTCATCACCTTCTACCATTTTAACAAGTTTTTCAAATGCAGGTGTAAATTTATCCATTGCATCAGCGGCACTTGTTAATGGATCAGCAATCTCACCCATTTTCTTCAATTTATCTACTGGATCATCACCAAGAGTTACAAAGTCTAATAAACCACCAACAAAACCTTTGAAACTTGCCATTGCACCTTCGCCAGCAAAAGAACTTAATGCAGGACCAAACTTTGTCAAAGCATCCGCAGTTTCACCTAATTTACTAGGATCTAAGTCTTCATACTTCTTTACAGATTCAGCAAGAGCACCTAATACAGTAGGTTCAGCAAATCGAGCAATAATACCTGCAACAGCAGTATCTTTTAAGTCTAAGTTTGCGAGTGCATCACCAACTTCCGTAAGTTTATTGCCGTCTAAATTTTCATATTTCTTTACAGAATCAGCAAGAGCACCAAGAACTTCTGGTTCTGCAAATCGAGCAATAATACCTGCAACTGCTGTGTCTTTGAGTGAACCTGTTAGATCAGCAAGACCTAATCCTACTGAACTTAATTTTTCACCATCTAATTCTTCAAATCCTTTTACTGCATCTTTAAGATTAGTTAATGGACTTGCAATACTATCAATTGCTTCTCCAATCAAGTAAATTGCACCAGATACAGCAGCACCACCAACAGCAGCACCAATACCAATACCTGCAAAAATAGCACCAATACCACCACCAATAGCAGCACCACCTAAGAGTATTGCAGGTGAAACAGCAGCTGCAGCTGTAAGAGTTGCAGTTAATGTGCCAATTGCACCTGCAATACCTGTGGCAGCAAGTCCAAGACCTAATGCACCTGCACCACCTTTTTTATCTTTTAACTCTTTAGAAACTTTTTTCTCTTTTTTCTCTTTTTTAAGATCAATTGATTTAACATCTTCTTTCATCTCAGCCATCTTTGATGAATCGATTGATGGTTGTGATTCTTGTAGTGCTTCTTTAAATCCTATTGTCAACATTTCAGTCATTAACTGAATAGAATCATCACTAATTGTTACAATACCACCACCATCAGATGTCATATCCTGCCAACCACCTGATTTTATATTTTCAGTTTCTTCTTCAAGTGTTTCTGCTTGTTTCTGTTTTGCTTCACTTATTTTTACATTATCTCTTTCTTCCTGAAGTTTTAATCTTTCAGCATCAGCAACTGCTTCTCTGGCTGCATCTTTTCTTGCTTTTCTTTGACGTAAAAGATCAAGTCCAACAGATTTAAGAAAATCACCAACGATAGGTATTCTATCTAATTGACCAATTATTTCTTCAGGACCAAAATTTTCAATAACTTGTGCTTTGACAGATGCAGCTAATCCTCTTGTTGCTGAACTAAATCCTGTTACTTGTTTGATATAACCTTTGGCAGCATCAATTTGACCTTTGATTGCTTTTCGTTCTTCTTTTGATAAGTCTTTTCTATTTTTAAGTTGATCTTCTAAAACAGCAGTAAGACCTTGTGTTTTACCAATATTTTCATTTAGAACTTTATAATCTATACCTAAAAGACCTTGTTTTTGTATTAATGTTTCTGTTGTATCATTTATTGCTTGATTTAAATTATCCGAAGTACCTTTTACACTTTTGGCTAATTCATCATAAACATCAGAAAACTTTTTGGCATTCTTTGATAATCCTAATAAAGGACCTTTAATCTCTTTTGTTATACCACCAAGTTCTTTTCGTAGTTTGTCTATTACACCACGAACATCACTAGCAAAGTCTTCTACTGTTGGCATTTAATTATTTCTTCTTTCCTTTTAATGCATCAGCGCCAAAGAACGCAGATACAAGAGCTGCGATTGCAACAAAGTATGTTGGTGCAATATCACCAATAATTGTTGCAGCCTTATCCAATCCAAATAATGATGTTAGAAAGATACCAAAAGGATATAATAACATTCCAAATAATGCAAACCATGTCATCTTTCTCATTGCATCTCTTTGAGCATCCTGATCTTCAAGTTCTTTTCTTCTAAACTCCATATACATTTCGTGTTCTTTATCAGTGACAACTCCGTCACCGTTAGTATCTGCTGGATGATATCCTGCTTCTTTTATTTCTTCACTCATCTTTTACTCCTACTTTTTCTTACTTTTTCGTTTTCTTCTTCTAAGTATTGCAACAATAGACTTACATAAACTTCTCTCTCCCAAGGTATCATGTTTTCTATTTCGTGCAAACTATACTTGTGATGTTGCATCAAGTTAAAGTTTGTCTTGAAATAGTTTTCAAGACTGTTATGAGAGAGGCATATTAAAAAAAACTGCGAAGTCCCTCCAGCACTACTTTACTTTTAACTTTAGTTTCAGGATTTTCTACTTCAATCTCATGTCTTAAACGAGGCATTGTGTCAAAGAATATTTTAATTTTCTTTAACGCTTCAGTAGTAAATCCATCTAAAAATTCGTCTAATTCTTTTTCTGTAAAGTCACTTGATTCATAAACAGTATCACCATCATAAACTTGTAGAATAGATTTCTTTACAATGTCTATAACAAGTTCAGAATTTAATGATTTACCTGCTAGTCCTTTAATCATCTCATAATTGGGATAACCAAGTATAATACCAACAGTATCAGTTAGTTTAATATTGTTATTATGTGAATCGTCAACATGACATTCAATTTCTTCTAAATTTAATGTGACAGGAACATATGTTTTTTGATCATCAGGACATAAAACATTAATTGTAGATGTTTCACCTACTGATTTTGCTCTAATTCTTAAAAACACATATTCTAAATCAAATTGTGGTAAATTACTTACATCTATTTTATCAAATGTGCATGATTGAACAACATCACGAATTGCATTTAACATAGATTCTTCATCACCACTTTCCATTGCTGTTAATAAGATTTGTTCATCTTTCACAACAAATGGTCTATATTTCACTTTCTTATCTACTGACGGTAATGTCAATGTATAAGTTGGTGCTTTTAGTTTCGGTAACGGCATAGTATAATCACTCCTTTATAAAAATGGTGGAAACACTTTTCCACCAAACAGTTTGCCTACAGGTATCTGATTGATAGCCTGATTTGCTGTATCTCTAATTGTTCGTTGGGCATCAGCAGATAAATTTTCCACAACTGTACCAACAATAGGAATATTTTTTAACCACTCAGGTATTCCAAATCCTGAACTATCAACAGACGCAATACCTGTTGTCTTATCAGCAAATGATGCACCATATTGGGCACCAGAATCAGTAACTATGTTTCTCCAAAATTTAAAAGAAAACTCAATAGTCACTTTGTGTATTTCATCTGTACTTGCATATGATAAATCTTGTGATTGTATTACTTTAGGGAAAGCTTCCTCTAATCGTACTGCATATGTAATTCTATCTCTATCATCTTGTGAACTAAAACTTCCTAATTGATATATTTCAATCGGAGCTGTATATTCACTTGAATAATTAATATTATATGTTACAGGATTGTAAGCAACTTTTTGCCAATGTTCGAATATTTGTTTTTCTCTCATAAACTTATCACAATAAAAAGTTGCTGATATATCACCATAAGTTACACCATCTACTATTTCTTGTGTAACACCGTGTTGATCTCTGGTTTGTGTAGAAAGTGTTCTTCCTGGAAATTCAGCAGTATCACACATCAATATTGCATATCGTAAATCATTATTCAATGTAGGAATACTTGCTTCATTTGGTGATAATGTTTTATTAGACAATGTATTTTCTAATGCATCATTAGGCACACCTTTAGGTAAATTAATGAATACTAAAAATCGACTAGGTTTTGAAAATCCTTCACCTCTTGCTATTGCAGAACGAAAACGATTAATTGTTGTTTCTGGATTTGCTTTCTGTTTTAATCTAGGATCTTTGTCAATATTTTGATAAGACTGATCTCTACCCACACCGACACGAATGTCAAAAGGTCCTATTCTTTTACCACCTCTAATGATTGCCATTAACTTGCTATCCTTCTACTATCCGACCAAACTGCTGCGGAAGATGCCTTTTTAAATTGTTGTACAGGTAATAAACATGCAGGAAGAAAATCTTCTTCATCGATTCGTAAGAATCCTGAACGAACATGACCTGTTAAATAATGTTTAATAGTTGGTTTAATTAAACTTATTCTTTTTAAACTGTTATAATCAGCTGCTGATAAATTCTTTCCGTCTAGTGCTTCTAATAATTGTACACGTAATGCAATCGGTAGATAGTGAAAGTTAATTCCTAAAAATCCACCTGATGCAGAACCTATCGGCAACACTAATGGGAATCTATCATAGTAAGGAAGTATGTTCTTTAATTTAGGATCATAGAAAAAAAAGTTCAATTTACCAACACTTGGTTGACGTGATAATGCACCTTGATTAATCAACCTACGTGAAGATACTCTTGCACCTAAATCTTTAATCTTGTTACGATACCACTGAACTGATCTTTGACGATCACCTGCGGCTTTTCTAATATCATCAAGTATTTTTCCCATACTACTATTTATATGGGCGTATGAAATCTTCCGTTAGTATTGTAAACTCCATTCCACGTTTTGCAGACCACTCTCTTGCCGCCTTCCATTTTGCATCATTTTTAATATATTCTAATACTTCATTCTTCCATTTTGTAGTCTTGCGTTTAGGATTCTTTATAGGTGGTTTTGTGTACTTTTTGGGTTTAACTTCAACAATAAGTTTACGTATATTATCATCTTTATCTTTATATTTAAGATAAAAGTCTGGAAAGTATCGATGATAACGACCATCAATTGGTGACTTATACGGAACAATGAGTTCTTCACTACCCCATTCTAAAATGGCTGAATTGGTATCACAATAGATCATAAACCGTCTTTCCCACAAACTTCGATAAATAACATTTCCTGGATTACCTTTATATTTGTCCGGATTTTTCGGTTTATATCTACCTTTATATGTCTTTCGATAAGTCATTATAAATACTTATATGAGTTTCACAAATCAGGTAGCAAATAAACTAAAAGGTTTCATCTTTGGTGATAATAAAATCAATCAACCAGATGTCACATTACAGGCACAAAATATTTTAAACAAGTCACCTGCAGAAATAGACACATCACCTCTTGCACATATGCAGGAAAATCCATTTCAATTTGGAACAGTATCATATCCCGAAAATGTTGAAGATGGAAATATGGAAGGACACTATATCGTCTTTCACATTTTAACATCAACACCAGGATCAGGTAATACATTTTTTGATTCAAAAATGGAAAGTGTATATCAAGGTGCGCCTGGTCGACAAACAAATTTAAACAACGACTTCAACACAGCACAACAAGAATCAGAAAGACAAAATTTAATTAACAATTTAGATCGAAGATCAAGAATACCTAAACAAGGTGGATTAGAATCAATTGGTGCTCGTTTTAATTACACACGAACAAAAGATATTATTACCATGTATATGCCTCCTACAATAGATGTGGAATATAAAGCAAATTATAAAAATGAAAACTTAGGATTATTACAAAAACTTGCTGTAACCGCAACACAGGATGCAGGAGTTATTGAAATGGCATCAGATGCATTTAGTGTTGTTGGTGATGCAATTACGGATTCATTAAAAAAATTACAATCAGAAGCAAGATCATTATCAACAGGTAATATTACTTTAGATAGACAAGAAGTTTTATTTGAAGGAATTGACTTTCGTACATTTTCTTATGATTTTAATTTTTTACCTAGAACGCCAAAAGAATCAATTGCTGTTGATAAAATAACAAAACTGTTTAAATATCACTCAATGCCACAAATCACAGCTGCATCAACAGGAACATATACTTTTCAACTACCGTCACAATTTCAAATTCAATATATGTACAGAGAAAGACAAAATACTTTTTTACACAATATAGGAAATGTTGTTTGTACTACTTGTTCTCTATCATATGGTGACGGTGATACATGGACAACATTTAGACCTCTTACTGCTGGAAATGGTTCAAGTGCAGAGGGACCACCTCCTGTTATAACAACAATGAAACTTGACTTTCAAGAGGTTGATCTTATGGATCGAAATGCAATTGCAAAAGGTAATTTCTAATGTATTTTAAAAAGATTCCAAAGATTTTATATAAAGATATATCCAGCACAAATCAGTTGCGTCTTGTTACTGATATAATAAGACGAGTAAAGATTCGCAATCAAGCATTTGAACAATTATCAACATTTGATTTATATGATGTGCCTTCAGGTGAAACACCAGAGATAACTGCATTTAAACATTTTGGATCAACACAATATCATTGGGTTATATTACTCACAAACAATATTACAAATGTTTACAATCAATGGCCATTATCAGAATCTGCCTTTTCAGCATATCTCATTGATAAGTATGGGGATAATATTGATAGTGTTCATCATTATGAAGTCACTCAATCATCAGGCGATACTACAACAAAAATACAAGTTGCAAGTGATACAGTAGGCGCAACCACAGTGACCAATAGAGAATATGAAGAGCGATTACAAGATGAAAGAAGAAAAATCAGATTACTATCACGCAGTCTATTACCCAATTTCATCGAAGAATACGAACAACTCATAAAGGGGTAATTCATGTCGAGTATTTTAAATGCGACAGACGACACTTACGATTTTGCAGGTGCCTATCGATTAAAGAATGTAATTCTTACATCATCAAGTGGTAGTGTTGTTGACATCACCTCAGTTGTCACACAACTTAATTTATTCTCTAGCATATACTCACCCTTTGTTACAGGTAATATTTCATTTACAGATACAAAAAACATTGTTGATTTATTACCCTTTACTGGTGAAGAAACTATTTCATTTAATTTTCATACACCTTCAACAAGAGATGTACATCATATTGATTGTACAGATTTTCCTATGAGAGTTACAAGATTTCTTGTACAAAAGGCATCACAAAGAGCACAAGTGTATTATATTGAATTTGCCAGTTTAGAATTTAAGAGAAACAATCGAACACGCAGTAAACGAGCACTCTCTGGTACATATTCAGAAATGGTTGAGAGTATATTACGCAACGATTTAAAGACAAGAAAGACTTTATATCTGGAACCAACCTTATTCAATCAAAAGTTTATATCACATAACATACCACCTGCATCACTTATACAAAAACTTGCAGATCGTTCTATTTCATCAAGGTATGAATCAGCAGGATATCTCTTTTATGAGAATTTTCACAATGAATTTAACTTTCGTAGTTATACAAGTTTAATGTATGATGCGCCGGGTATTCCTAAAGAATCAATTATTATCTATCACGAGCAACCAGAAACAGTAAATGATATTGAAGTACAGTTTAGACGAGTTAAAAAGTTTGATTTAAGTCGCAATTATGATCATACACTGAATACAAGAGAGGGTATGTATGCGAGTAAACTGATTACACATGATATACATAACAAAACATATAAAGAACATCTCTTTCGATATGATACAGATTTTCAAAACAGTCTTCATATTGAACCCGATAAAACATACACAAATCTACTAGCACCAAGAAGTTTTATCGATGATGACAACTCAACACTCTTTGATCAATATGAATCCAGACTAATGGTTGCACCCAAGTCAGGAACTGCATTGTTTAGTGAAGTAGATAGTTCCGGAAATGCGACCTATCCATATAGTGACAATCATATTGAAGATACACTACAATATCGTCTATCACAAAAACGATCTTTTGAGAATGTTGTACTCACTTTAACAGTTCATGGGAATTGTGCGTTGCGTCCCGGACAAATCATCGAGTTTGTCTATCCATTCAATGCAGCCGGAACAGATCAATTAGAATATAAATCAGAATTATATTCCGGACGATATGTGATTACAAAGTTACGACACACTGCACGATCTGGTGAAGACACAAGACATGAAACAATTATTGAATGTGTTAAAGATAGCTTGCGTAATAGACTTCCTGTGAGTTACAATAATCATCACAAGAAACCAAAGAAGAAAGATACTTATATTATTAGTACAGAGGCAAATCGATAATGACGCATCGTAATCGATATCGTTGGATTTCAAAACATCATCCATGTCCGATGTGTGTTCGTTTGTATAAATTGATTGATTTCATCGCAAATAAATATAGTCAGATAAAGAGGAACTGTATATGAAAGAAAATCTCATAGATGTAATGCAAGGATTACTTGATGAGGGCGTGTACGATCCGAGTATATTCAAAGCATTCTTCCTTGCTGGTGGGCCCGGCAGTGGTAAATCCTATGTTGTGAGAAGAACAACAGGTGGATTTGGCATGAAAACAGTTAATCCTGATACTGCATTTGAGAAAATACTCAAAGACGCAGGTCATACATTAGATTTATCAAAGATTGATCCTGAAGAACGAGATAAGTTGCGTAATCGTGCAAAAGACTTAACTAACGCACAAGAACGATTGTATATTTCCAGTCGATTGGGATTAATACTAGACGGTACTGGAAAAGACTATGATAAAATTTCACGGATTAAAAAACAATTAGACACAATCGGATATGATTGTTTTATGATTTTTGTCAATACAAGTAAAGAAGTCGCATTGACCCGTAATAGTCAACGTGCAAGAAAAGTACCCGAAGATATGGTTCTGTCTATGTGGAATGATGTTCAACGCAATATCGGTAAATTTCAAGGACTTTTTGGAAGTTCTAATTTTATCATTGTCGATAATAACAAACCCGATGAAGATATTATGACTATGGCACAAAAACGCATACGAAATCTTATCACTAAACCCATACAGAATGGTCGTGCAAAATCATGGATTCAAAGAGAATTAGAGAAACGCAAGCGATAGAACCACAAAAATGGCAACGAGGAATCGTTATTTCTTGGGAAAATCTATCAAAAGACTTGACAAATCCACTTAAACCTGATATAATACAGTATGTCAAAGAAACAAAACCCAATCGCACAAGATTTACGAACCCCAAAGTATCGTAAAAGAGTTGTTAAGTCAAGGAAAAAAGAACCCAAACGTGAGTTTATGGAGTTAGAACGACAGATTGACGCAGAATGGGAAACATATAACAAAAAATTAAAATGGGAGTAATAAATTATGACGACAAAAGAACTCATTAACCATATTGTCGCATGGATCAAAAACTATACATCACATGCCGGAATGAAATCATTAGTAGTCGGCATTTCGGGAGGAATCGATTCTTCCGTTGTTTCA
>Ga0208161_1000961_pt1 | contig 15865 bp, 13 predicted proteins | sample CB_VirMetaG_3_FD_184538 | JGI IMG/M metagenome (GOLD analysis project Ga0208161, IMG submission 184538) | Freshwater to marine saline gradient viral communities from Chesapeake Bay - CB_1508_1S Viral MetaG (SPAdes) (version 4) | ecosystem: Environmental > Aquatic > Marine > Coastal | place: USA...
AAAGGGACTATCCGGGTATTGACTTTGGCAAGATGCTCTGATATAGTGATTTAATGAAGAAACCCTCTAAATTCAAATGTGGCTGTTTTACCTGGTCGATATACTGGAGCCCTGAGGAAGCTGAGGAACTTTACGGTAAGACTGATCATAGCACTAAAACAGTTACTATATACAAGTGTAAAAATGATGAGGTTACAAGGGAGACTCTTCTACATGAATTACTACATGTGGTACTCGAAGATAAATCCGATGCCATATTTAATTTTGAGCCAGATAAGAAAGATTATGATAAAGAGGAAAACTTAGTGCGATTAATGTCTCCAGTTCTTATGCAAATAATTAATGAGAATCCTGAACTCGTACGTTTCCTAAGCAAGGCGAGGGCTAAGTGAGCGAAATCCAGTCAAAATATGATTTAGATGCAGCTAAGTCTATGTTTATGGACTTCAAACCTCTCAAAGAAATATCTAAAGTATTGAATATTAAATACCGGACACTGGTATATCATAAAAATAAGTGGGAAGAGGAGCGAAATCTAATACGTAAGGAAATATTGCGAGATTTGGCTGATAATAAGAGAGCTATATTGGTAAATCTTACATCTAATTCTCTTGATTGCGTAGATAGGGCTATTGAAGACCTAAAAAAGCGAGACAAGCCTCCCACAATACACGAAGCTCGATTACTTACTAACATTATATCTGAAATAGACCGTATTATCAGATTAGATGATGGTGAGCCGACAGATATAATAAGTACAAACAAGCCTTCTACGGTAATCGAGTTAAAGGCGAAGTTAAAGAAAGATCCTTTTTACATAGAGGACGCATCTTTTAGGGAGATTGATGATGAAAACACTATTAGTGATGATGATGCTTCTACCAGCGATAGTTTTGGGGAAGATTGAATTAACTGAGAACAATCATGTTCTATTTAAAGGGGAAGTAAATGGTAAAAGCGTTGCTGAAGCTTCAAGAGCTTTGCTCAAACTTAGTTTCAAAACTAAACCGGGAGACACAATATATCTTGTTCTTGATAGTCCTGGTGGTTCTGTGTTCGATGGGCTCGATTTTGTTCAGTTATTTGCTACGATACCTAGGAATGTGGAGTGCCTAGCTATTAGGGCTCACTCAATGGCACATCATTTTCTACAAGCTTGTCCAGGTAAGAGACATGGTGTTAGGAACATGATTTCTATGGCACATAGAGCCTCGGGTACATTTAGAGGATCTTTTAATAAGGGTGATGTAGAAGATCAATTAGAGTTTTGGACTAATATTGTTCAATCTATGGAAAAGGTAAATGCAAGTCGTATGAAACTTACATTAGAAGATTATCAATCTAAAGCTAAAGATGAGTATTGGTGTCATGGTAATGGATGTGTAAAGAAAAACTTTGTAGATGAAATTACACAAGTTACTTGTAGTCAAGAATTGATTGATTCATCAAATAACCAAGTGGTACATACTTTCTTTGGCTCTTACAATATAGAGTACAGTAATTGTCCTTTAATTAAGTATGGTAAAGTGTCTAGAATACAGTGAGTTTAATAGATTTAAAACCTAGCGATGCCCTTTATTTACAGATCATGGATGATTTGCATAAATACTGGGGTCCTCATGAAGGACAAGTAAAGGTAGGAATGCCTTTAATAAAGGGTGACGTTAATACAGTATTTATTCAATGTGGACGAAAATGGGGAAAGACAGACTTTGCCGTTTACATGTTGTGGCGCCATGCTTTGTTAAACCCAGGATCTACTTGTTATTATATAACACCAGAACTAGCTCATGGACGAGAACTGGTCTGGCATAATGGTCGTTTATCTCAATTCGGTAGACAAAAAGATGAAAATGGACGTTTTGTACCTGGAGGAGAAAATCCTTTAACTAAGTATATAAAACATACAGCAAATACTGATTCACGTATAACATTTAAAAATAATAGTACAATAAAAATTGTTGGATCAGAAAACTGGGCTGCTGCTAACGGATTAACACCAGACTTTGTAGTATATGATGAGTTTAAAGTATTTCATCCTATGTTCCATACAGAAATGAACCCTAACAGAATTGTACGCAAAGCACCTCTTATAATAATTGGAACACCGCCTAAGCCAGGTGACAGAAACCAAGAGCAATACATGGAGTTTGCTGATGAATGTCTTAAAAGAGCCGATTGCGCACATATTATCGCCTCATCTTATGATAACCCACACACACCTAAGGAAGAGATCGACAGGGAAATTGAAAAGCTCAGGGTTCGTGGTGAGATTGATGTTATCAAACGAGAGTATTTTGGAGAAATCTCGTTGGGAGGAAGGAACGCTATTTTCCCCATGTTTGACCCCAAAAGACTATGTTCATTCAGAGGAGTAATGAATGATATACAAAAAGATCTTAAAAAGCTTGATTGGTATTGCATTACTGATCCTGGCTCCACTACTTGTTTTGCCGTTCTTTTTGCTGCTATTAATCCTTACACTAAACAGGTGTATATTCTTGATGAAATTTACGAAACCTCACAGGAAAATACTTCAGTCAGACAAATATACCCAAGAATAAAAGCTAAAATGAAAGAATTAAATCCTCATATTGAAATAGATGATTGGTATAAGGTATATGATGAAGCAGCCGCCTGGTTTGCTACAGAATTAATGGGTCAATTTGGAGATTATTTTATGCCTACAGCTAAACATTTATACAAGAAAGAAAATGGATTATCTTTATGTAAAGATCAGATGATATATAACACTATTACTTTTACAGATCGTATGCAAAAATTAAAATGGGAAGTACAGCAATATGTAAGAACAGATAAAGGTGATATTCCTAAGAAAAACGACCACTTAATAGATTGTTGGAGATACCTAAATGCGGCTGCAAATTATGACATGAATGAAGTTATTGAGAAAGCTAATAAACTAAAAGAAGATGATAGAGGAATGAGATCTTTTAAACAAGATTATAATGAAATGATAGTAGAAAACGACTGGACAGCAAATATAAATATATGGGAGGACTAACTTATGGATATTACACAAATATCAATTATTTTATCAATTATCTCTTGCGTTTTGACAGCAATTCTGTTACCTTTTACGCTGTATGCTCTAATTTTAGTTAAAAGTTTGGAAAAACAAACTCATACTGTACAATTTATGCCTACTACTGAAGCACTAGATCCCTCTTTTGGTACAGATCCTTCAGTCTTAGATGAAATAAATAAAGAGCAAAAAGAAGATAATGAAGAAATATATAGGATGGTATAGATGAATTTTTTTGATGATATAGTAGAAGATTTTCCAGAAAAATTAAACATCAAACCTTTTCATTCTATAAATAAAAACGATGACAAAGAAGTTTTAGAGTGGTGTACAACTATTACTCAAGCTCTTGAAAAAGAATCTTTATCTAGAAATTCTAGTATGAGACATAATTTAGAAGTTTATAAGGGATCTTATCCTTTTTCTTCTAAATCTTCTTTAAATAGAAGACAAGATAGACCATTATCTAGCAATATTAACAAATTTGTAGTTAATCATTTACATGATATGACTGAAACACGTATATCTCAGTTATCTAGAGTAAAACCTTCTATAGATGTATTACCTTCTAATGATGAATATGAGGACAGAAGTGCTGCTAGAACCGTTAAATATTTAATAGATCATTTATGGTATCTAAATAATATAGATGATTTAAGACAAAAAATGTTACGCAATGCTTTTATTTTTGGGGAATCGTATTGCTTTGTTTTATGGGACAAAAGCAAAGGTGATTTACATCCTGGTTATTTAAAAGGTAAGGCATTAGGACTAATTGAAGAAAGTGAGTATTCAGAAGATGTGCGTATAGGAGATATAACTTATCAAGTAGAGGTTCCTTGGAGAGTTTTACTTCAAAGAAAAAAAGATATAAAAGATGTAGAATATTGTTTTAGAGTATCAGTAGAAGCTACTGAAACACTTAAAAAAGATTATCCTGAATTAGATAAAAAAATTAAAACTACTGAAAATGTACGTATGTTTGATACAGAACAATTAACTCAAACACTTTTAGAAGAGCAAACAGTAGTATATGAGATGTATCATAAACATACTAAGCATTGTAGTAAAGGATATTACGTAAAATTTACTAAAGATGTTTTACTTGAAAAAGATATATTACCTTTTAGCCATGGTAACTTACCTTTTATAAGATTTACTGACATGGATCTTCCTGAAAAATTAAATGGAGTATCTACTTATGAACTAGTAGCTCCTATACAAAGGATGCATGACAATTTATCAACATTATTAGCTAAAAATATTTATCTTATGGGACATGCTAAATGGGTTATGCCTAGAGGCGCTTGTAAGGTAGATTCATTAGGAAACGATAATACAATTATACAATACCAAGGACCTGTTCCACCTCAGATGATTCAAGTTAGACCTAATCCTCCAGAAGCATACAATTTTAGGAATATGTTGAGAGATGAGATGGGACAGATTTACGGTGTACAAGGTGTATCCAGAGGAGCGCCTCCTCAAGGTATAACTGCTGCCGTTGCTTTACAGTTTTTAAATGAACAAGAGCAAGAGCGTAATAGTACAACTGTTATTAAGCATAATGATATGATTAAAGATTTAGCTAAAATGACAATAGCTGTATGCGGAGATTATTACGATTCTGATGATGGACGTATGGTTCGCATAGTAGGTAAAAATAATAAATATAATATTAAACATTTTGATGCAGCTAATCTACATAAATCTTATGATGTTCGCTTACAATTAGGTACAGGATTACCTGAATCAAAAGCTGGTAAATTACAACGTATAGTAGAAATTATGCAAATGAAACCAGATCTTTTATCTAATGAGAGATGGGTAGACTTATTAGATTTAGGTGATTCTGAAAAAATGAATAGTTTAATTACTGTTGCTTTAAGAACTGCTGAATCAGAAAATGAAGATATTCTACAAGGTAAGTTTGTATCTGATCCAGAAGATTTTGAAGATCACATTATTCACTGGAAAGTACATACTAAAGCAGTACAAGATAGATCATTTAAAGAAGAATGTCCTCCACTATATAGACAAGAATTATTGGAACATATAGCTATACATGAATTTTTAATGGTAGAAAAAGCACAACAAAATCCATTATTTCAATCTAAGTTAGCAGAATTACCTTTGTTTCCAATGTTTCCTAATGGATTTACTCCACTATCAAAGGAACAGCAAACACTTATTGTTCAAGGACAAGCTAATAAAGGAGAACCTATTACAGGACAAGTTCCTGGAGAGGATAGATCAGAAATACAAGAAAATAGTTTAAAGGGAGAAAAGTATGAGTGAAGAATTAAGGAATTTAGATCAACAAATAGATGAAGATGTATCTTCTGATAATATCAATGTAGAAGATGCTTCCAGTATATCTTTTGATGATTTAGATAGTATTACATCTAGTGAAGGAGAATCAATTTTTGATACCGTTGCAGAAGGGGCTGTCGAGAAGAAGGCAGAAGAAAACGAACAACTTATTGAAGGAGAGAGTGAAGGAGAAGAGATTGAAGCTTCTTCAGAAAAGGCTGAAGAGACAATTGAAGAACAATCTCAAGAAGAAGTTGAAGAAGAAATTAAAAAGATCTTAGGGTCTTATAATGACGAAAATGTAGAACTTGCAGCAAATACTTTATTTAAACATAAAGTAGATGGAGAAGAAGTAGATGTAGAATTGCAAGAACTATTAAATAATTATAGTGGTAAAGTATCTTATGAAAGAAAATTTCAAGAGCTTTCTGAAAACAGAAAAGAATTTGAAACTTTTAGACAATCTTATGATAAAGATATAGAAGATATTTACACTGTATTAACAAATTTTAAAGAAAGTATGCAAAACAAGGATGCTTTAGGAGCTTTACACCATTTTGCAGCTTTTGCTGGTATGAAACCATACGAGTTTAAGCGAGAAATGGTTAAATCCTTAGCACCGGAAGTCATGCGTATGAGTAGCATGTCTGAAGAACAACTTCAATATGAGAAGCTTCAGGCAGAAAACGAGTACCTACGACAACAACAAGAGTCTGAACAAGCAAGATCTAAATATCAACAATCCCAACAGGAATTGATTTCTACGATTAAGCAAATTCAGGAAGCTCATGGCATATCGGATGATGATTTTGTTTTAGCTTACAATGAATTAAAGGATTCTGATTATCAAGGAACAATTGATGCTAATACTGTTGCTATGTATTACAATGGCAAAGTTGCAATCTCCAAAGCAGACAATATTCTTAGAGAAGTCAATCCTTCATTAACTAATGACGAGGCGATTGTTGAAAGCCTTCAAAAGGTGATTTTGGAGAATCCCCAGTTTGATGACAACGATCTAATTGAAATAGTCAGTGAGGTTTATGGTAAGGTAAAGGAAGACACATCAAAAACTCTTTCTAAAAAGGTAGGACCTAAAAAGAAAGAGATGGTACAACCCCCTAAATCTAAGAAAGAAGAATTTTTAGATTGGGATGATTTATAAACTTAATTTAACTAAGGAGTTAAAAAATGGCACAGGTAGACGGAAGTAGTGCAATGAAGTTGACACTACAAGATGTTAATGCTCTATTTAAGATTAAGTACGAAAAGCTTTCTGAAAATGTATATAACAGCGCTAACGTACTTTTAGGGCGAGTAAAAAAATCTTATAACTTTACAGGTAGAAAACTACAAATCTCTATTCCACAAACATTTGCTGGTGGTGTAGGTTCTGGTTCTCTTCCTAAAGCAAACTCAGCTCAGTATGCAGCAGCAGAAATTGAAGCTAAAAAAGTTTACGCAGTAGTAGATATTGATCGTGAAACAATGAAAGCTTCTCTATCTTCTGAAGGTGCTTTCGTACAAGCTACAAAAGAAGTTGTTAAAAAAGGTGTTGAGTCTTTCATGAGAAACATGTCTCGTATCCTTTTTAGCGATGGATCTGGTAAACTAGCAACAATTGACGCTTCTGAATCAAATCTATTATCTGATAGAGGTACTGAAGAAGAGCCAATAGTAAAATTAGTAGCAGGTTTTAAAGAAGCTGACGTTGAAGAGAGAGATCTTGTTAATATTGGATCAGGAAGCACTTCTTCTACATCTCTTTTTGAAATTGTTACAGTAGATGTTTCTACAGGAGTAGTACAACTTAAAAGATTAGTAGGATCTCAAAATTTAGGTACTGCTAGTATAGCTGCTGATCTTGACATTTTTATGCAAGGTTCTCAAGGCAATGATCCAATCGGACTAAAAGTTCTTTCTAACGAAGCTGGCGAAGCTAAACTTCATGAAGTAACTAGAGGACGTAGATGGAACGCTGAAGTAATGGATGCTAGTGATGTAAATCAAGCTGCTTCTCCTGATTTCTCTACAGACAAATTGAATGAGATGATGTTAAGAATTAAGAAAAAGTGTGGTAAATCACCTAACTTGATTATTACATCTTTCAAGCAATATCAAAAAATTCTAGACTCTCTAGAATCTCAAAAACAATACAATGTTAATACTAGAGCTGGCTTAAAGTCAAAATCTGGTGCTGACATCAGTTTTTCTGGTATAGAGTTCATGTCAATTGACGGAGCTGTAGGTATTTTCCCTGAGCGTTTCGTTGAAGACGATAGAATTTACTTACTAAACGATAACCATATTCATATTTATCACAGACCTGACTTTGGTTGGTTTGATGATGATGGTACTGTTTTCTTACGTAAAGCAGGAGCTGATGAGTATGAAGCTCGTTACGGTGGTTACTTAGAGACTTACATTAATCCATGTTTTCATGGCGTAATTAAAGGGCTTTCAGTATAACCTAAAAGAGGACATTCCTCCCTGGTCCTCTCCCCCCTGACTGGTCAAAATGGTCGGGGGGTTTTTTAGGGAGTTTTTTATAGGAGATATAATGTCATCAGATAATAAAAAAATATTTGTAACATCCGCATCGTCTAAAGGACAAGGAGATACAATTACTTCAAATCCTATAATTATGCCAGATCATAGTGAAGGACATGTACTTAGCGTTAAAACTGATGCTTCTTGTACAGGTGTAGTAGATGTCGAACTTGAAATGTCTCCTGACGGACAAAACTGGTGTCCGGCTGTAACTCGTACTGTTGGAGCTACTTCAGGAGCTAATGTTGTAGACGTAATTGGAAACGAAGAGTATGTAAAACTAACTCCTGATGCAGGAGAATTTAAAAATAAACACGCAAGAGGCGGCTTAAATTTTGACGTAAATGGAGCAGTAGTTACTCCAGATGGAAGTGGTGCTAGAGATTTATTAGATCAGCACATTGCAGTAAACAAATCATTTAATTATAGTCAGTGGTTTAAAACAAGTGAAGCACCGACTACTACATATAAACCTGTTCTTTTTAGACATGGTGGACACGACGATTTTGAAAATACAAAAACTATTGAATTGACAGACGCAGGAGCTGTAGTAGGCGCTCAAAATAATTATTATGTATTAAGAACGTCTACAAGTAATACATCAGATACATACGTAAATAAAAGTGCTTCTATAGGTATCTATGGTAATCAAGGTACTCAAAATAATATAACAGGAGGTAGAGATTTTACAACTACATTCTGGGTATATTTAGATTCTACATATACAAGTCAATTAGCCACATCAGTAGGAGTAGTTGCTCAAGGTACAAATGCAGGAGTCTATTTTAATTTGGGAATAGAAGTAGCATCAGGTACATTTAAAGCAAAAACTATTTATAATACAGGGGCTCTTACAGGATTATCTTCCACACTCCTTAACATGAGTGATCCAAATAATATTTCTTTTGCTAATGGATGGTATTTATATTCAGTATCCAATGATTCTGCAAATAATACTTTACATTATAGAATAATAAATCAATCAGGACAACTATTTAGAGAGGCTAGTGTAACATATACCTCTTTTTATGATTTTGATTCTGCCTATTCAGGAGGAGCCCTTCAATCTAACGCTCCTCAATATGTAGGAATTGGGCAACAGATCAGAGTGAATGGGGTTGTACCTGACTTTATACAAGATGAATGGGCTTCTTATGATACCTATTTATCTACTAGTGATTTACAAAAATTAACTAATGGAACAACCGCTATACATCCTTTAAACGCAGGTCTGTCTCCTACATCTTTTTTTAGATTTGGAGATGTTTCAGGAGATTCCATAGTAACTAATGGAAATATAGATACACTAAATTGTGAGATAGGATCTACTTCTCAAATGAAATCTTATAGAACTAGTGCAATGTACAGTTACCAATATGATCCTGTTACTTATTCTCACCATGCTTTTATGAATTATACTCCTACAGGAGCTAAAGTTACACAAAATTTGTGTGAGCCAGTAGCATTACCTTTTTCTTCTGTATTTACTTCTACAGCCGATTTTAGTATAAGCGGTTGGTTTAAAACTACTGAGGTAGGTACTCTATTTAGTAATACAGGTGGAACAGCCTCTACAGGATTAAAAGTAGATGTATCTTCATCTAATATAACAGCTTCATACTTAGGTACATCTAATACAACATCTGTTTCAGGAACATTTAACGATGGAAACTGGCACCACATAATTATGGTAATGTCTCCAGGAAGTCAATTAATAGTAGTAGATAACCTAACGTCTGGAACTAGTAACCACACATTAACAAATTCAGAGTTACAAGGATCTAATGGATTTACTTTATTAAGTGACGGACAAAATAATGCTAATGCAGCAAGTCCAGCATCTACAGATCCTTCAAAATTACATGCTACCTTATCTAACTGGAGTATTCACTCAGAAGCGTTAGATGAGTATGGAATAGCTCAATTATATAGTAATGGACATGTTAGAAATGCTATGAACTTGCCTTCTGTAGATTCTACAAAAGTAGAGGGGTTCTGGCAATTAAATGACCAAACTACGCCTGAGCAAGATTTAAGTGGTAATAGTAATACTTTACAATATCAGGATGGAGGCAGTAATACTTTAGTTTCTCAACAAGTAAATGCAGATGGAGCTACTTTAGTAGAAAAAAGTATAAACGGTAATGCATTAACTTTATCTTTAACAAAATCTTTTAATTTTACAACAAAATCATGGGTATCTACAGCAGATCAAGATACTGCTCTTTGTCTATCTTTTAATGGATTTGAAGAACAAGCTGAACACATAGCTCTATGGAAATGCGCTCAAACTGTTGGAGGTACTACTATAGATATTTGTGATGGAGAATGGCATAACGTAGTTCTATCTTATAGAGGTAATAATGATTTAGCAGGAAATAATGTTGCTGAAGGAGATCCTGTAAAATTTGGTCCTGGTCCAGCTCAAAATTTACCTCACAATTTTATGATGTCTTTTGACGGAGAACCTCTTAAAGCTATTAATGATGGATCTGGAGCTGATCATATTGATGGGTTAGGAAGTACCATAACTGATACTTATAATTCAGTAGTATATAACGTAGGTTTTAATATATACAATAGACATTTAAAGTATCAATCATCTAATACTCAAGAAGTATATAAACCACATGCTCAGTTTTCAGCAGGTATTCATGAAGCGGCTGGTGTTGACAACATAAATGCTTTTCAGGGCTCGGTTGATGAGACATCTTTTCATAGTGATTGCTGGTGGGTAGATCAAGCTGGTACTTCAATTTTAACAAATACATTTAATCAGGAAAAACCTGCTACACTATATGGTAGTACAACAGCGTTGACAAACAGAGGAGCTGGTAGCGATTATCCTACAGGTGTTCCTTATCCTTTACTGAATCCAGAAAAAATTGGGTCAGCGGTTGGAGGAAATCAATGGATAAACCCTGCAAGATATGATGCCTCTACGAATCCTAACGGAGGTCTTGAAGGCTGGTGGAGATGGGGGGATACTCCTGGAGATTGTTCTATTACAATAAATGATGTTAGAGATCATGACGATAGTATAAATGCTAGGGATTTATCTGCTTTTGAGATTGTTACATCAGATAGGCAAGATATGTCAGTAACTCCAGAATCTATTTATTTAGCTACTACTGAAACAACAGGAGCTGCTGGAATTTCAATAACTTTTCCTCAAGTAATTGTAGGAGCTATTCAAGCAGGAATATGTAATTTAAAACAGATGGAGTCTCCAATATTAAAATATTTAAGAGTAAAGTTTACTGGAGCCGGATCTTGTGATTTAGGATCTAGTAGTACAGAAGCTCAAATTAACTTTAAAATAAAGGAATAATAAAAATGGCATCTAATTATAGAAGTATGTTTTTAAGTGGATTTACTATAAGTTATACTGCTGAAGGCTTAGTTGACGCCCAGGGAAATCCTATTGCTCAAGCTAATATTATAGGATCTGGAAATTACGCTTATAGTCCTACAATGACATTAAATGGAGATACAAGTAATTATATCTTGACAGCAATATGCGAAGGGTGTACAGTAGAGATTGCATTAGAAATGAGTCCAGATGGAGTAAATTGGTGTGCTTGTGTGTTAAGTTCAGGATCGCCATGCGAGTTTGAATGTACAGCTGCCGTAGGCGATTGTACTACAGCTGTTGTTGATGTTAATTTATTACCATTTGTAAGGATAAAAATAGGTAACGCTGGCTCAGTAGGAGGAACTTGTTCGATAGGACTATATCATGAACTTGAAGAAAGCGCTACTACGGGATCTGTAACATCTGGAAAAGCTGATGATACAATTGAGCAAGAAGTAACTTATGGAGAAACTACTCCACAACAAAACCAAAAAGTAACCTAAGGAGTTATACATGATAGTTACCCACACAATAAATTTTATAAAATCTACAGCAACGGCTGATAGTATTTCAGATACTATTAGATTAGATAACATTATTAATGGAATAATTGTAGAAGTTAACGGTACAGGTGAATTTAGTGTACGTATAGAAACTAGCCCTAATGGTACAGATTGGTACGGTATTAATGAGCTAGACCCTTTTTCAGCAGATTCTATGCAATCTTTAAGTTCTAATATTAATATATTTAGAAATTTAAGAGCTAAGATAGATATTGGGGCAAATGGTGGTAGCGTAACTTTATGTAGATTACATTACGCTAAATAGTAAGGAGACATATAAATGGATCAACCTATAACTAACGGTCTTACAATCACACTACCTTCTAGAGGTGAGACGGATTGGGACGAGAACATAAAAACGTATTGTTTTATTCCTATTTCTGCTCACAAGCACGAAGGAAATGGATCAGGTAATAAGCTAAGAAATGAAGCTTTATATAATACTTTAGAACATGGAGCTGGAAAAGAAGCTGTTGATACTAATGTTATTAGAGATCTAGCTATTACTAGAGCAAAATTAGCGGCTGCTTTAGAAGCAGATTTAGCTACTTTAGAAACTGATTCTCAAGGATTAAAAGATTTTGTTGGTTATATAGCTTCTCCTACATACGATCCATCAGTATCAGGCACTTTACTATCTAGATTACTAGTAATAGAACCTCTAGCGATAAATGGAATAGCTTCGTTAGGAAGCATGCTGGCATCTGACGGTACATGGGCAGGTTTTGGCAGCATGAGTTATTATATGGAAGGTAATAATGACCTTACTAATAATTTACTCGATCTAGATACTCAAGTTAGAACTAATAGAGATGATATAGATACTTCTTTGACAGATGTAGCTACTTTACAAAGTGATGTAACTAGTTTACAAAATAGATCTCTTTCTAGTTTATCTGATGTAAGCTCTGCTTTTCCTTCTAACGGACAAGCCTTGGCATGGAATGATGCTTCAAATTCCTGGCAACCTCAAACTATTAGTGGAGGAAGCGGAGGCGGTGTTGCTGAAAACTCTTTTGTAGGCATTGTAACTGAATGGCAAGAATATACGCCTACTTTATCAGGATTTTCTGTTACTTCTCAAAAAGCTTTATATAGAAGAGTTGGAGATACTTTAGAAATAATTTATAGCGGAAATATAGATTCTGTAACATCTACAATATTTATTGAATTACCTACAGGATTATCTATAGATACAAATAGGATATCCTCATCAGATATGTTTTTGGGTACAGCACATTCTACTGACTATGGAGTTGGAGTACATTTAGGTGCAATAACTAAAGACGGAGCTACTAATAATAAATTAAAGATAACAGGTGAGGATGGACAGTATTTGTGGAACGCTTCAGTACCTTTTACATGGGCTACTTCTGACATTATTAGTTTTACAGCCTCAGTACCTATTCTAGGCTGGGATGCCGTAGGACTAATTGATCAATCAGGTTCGGTTGATGTAGTATTAGATGTTAGAACAAATCCATCTCCCCCACCGATTCATACTAATAGCAGTCTTGATGGGCAAGGCAATCCTATAGGGGGATGGCAAGTAGTTCCTTTTGGTGTTGTAGAAAATGATACTGTTGGAGGATGGAACGCATCTACTAATCAATATACTATACCAGAAACAGGTTACTACGACATTACCGGAGCTGTAAGAACAGCAACAAGCTCAGGAGTAGGTATTATAGGTATTTTTATAGATGGAGTTTCAACCTATCCATCTGAAGGTGCTGATGTAGACACATGGACAAATACAGCTAAAGGATTGGATATTACCTTTACTGCTAAATATTTGCAAAAAGGACAAACTGTAGAAATACAATTTTATCAAGCTACAGGCGGCAATTTAACTTATGGTGTTGGAAATTGTTACTTTCAATTAGCAAAAAGAAATAGTAGTCAAGCCATTATTAGTGGCGTAGGTTCCGATATAAATTACATCAGTAATGCAAAAGCCATTGTAAACTTGGCTGGGTGGAATGAGTACGATGGAACTACTGCTATTCCAAGCGGAGCAATAACTGGTACAGCGTCACTTACGTTAGAGCGAAACGAGGTAAACCCTCTGCGAGGTGCGGCTGACTTTAAATTAACCACTACTAGCGCATCTTTGGGAGAAGGCGTTGCTTATGACTTTAGCGTTCAAAGAGCAGACCTATCTAAAAAGATGTTAATCTCATTTGAATACGACACATCTCACTCAGGTTATGATGATGGGGATGTTAAAGTATTTGTATATGATGTAACAAATTCTAAAATAATCAGAGTTAATGGTGAAGATTTGAGAGGAGGCAAGGGAACGCACTTTGCACAATTTCAAACCTCAGCTAACGGATCTGATTATAGACTCTTGTTTCACGTTACCTCAGCTAATGTTTACTCTATCTACTTAGACGATATTAAGGTATCTCCTATTGGAGTAAATGATTCGGTAAGTAGTCAGGATATTGTATGTACTTCAAACGGATTGACTTCTGAGCCAACTATAACCTCAGGTAATGAAATTTTAATTACTCAATGGAATACTCCTGTTACAGATACCACTAATTCATTTTCTAACGGAATTTTTACAGTTCCAGAGACAGGTTATTATGATATAAATTTTGGATTATATATATTTGATGATACTGCTGCAAGTATGAATTTAGTTAAAGGACTGATTTTTATAGATACTACTGGATATCGTTCTTCAAGTGTAACTACTCAGGATGTAAGCGCTAATGCTATAAATGTATCTGCTCTAGGAGCATATTTAACAAAAGGACAGCAAGTAAGTTTTAAAGCGTATCATGGAGGAGGGGAAGCAGATAATAAAATTAGACTTTTAGCAGATCTTACTTATTTTGATATATCAAAACGTCCTTCCCTAGCTCTCCCCGAAAGCGTGGGAAGTGGGCGTGATATATATGTAGTAGGAAGAGGGTCAGGAGGAAGTTACACTATAACAGCAGAGACAGAAAGAATACCTTTTACTATTTTAGAAGATAGTACAGGTAGTATGTCTACAACAGATAATGGTCCTGATACTTTTACTGTTCCTGAAACAGGTTCATATACAATAGAAGGAAACGTAGCTTGTTCATTAGATAATGTGTTTACTACCCAAACTATAGTAGCTTACGTTAATGGAAATCTTTTTAGATCTATTCAAACTTCAGATAATGCTACAGATAGATATAAACATTTTAGTGCTATACTTAGATTAAATAAAGGAGATGTATTAGATTTTAGATTTTCTCCTGGTAGTGCTATACAACTAGATAATATTAGTACGTATCATTGGATACATATTGAAAAATTATCTAGTGCGCAGGTGGTGTTAGATAGTGGGAGTGATATAGTAGCTAGGTACTCGCTAACATCTACTTTAACTGTAAATGATTTAACTCCAACTACAGTACCTTTTAATTTAAAACATTTTGATACAACTAACTCTTTTTCTAACGGTATCTATACTGTTCCTGAAACAGGTTATTATGATGTAAACGCAATAGTAGCTTTAAACGACTCTTCTCAAGTAATAAATAAAGGGTGTCAACTAGCTATTCATGTTGATAATGTTGAAGTTATTAGAAAGAATTATGAAGCTAATAGTACAAATACTGCTGATGCAGATTCTTATACTGTAAGTGATTTATTATTTTTAGAAAAAGATCAAGAATTAAAAATAGTAATGAGTCATAATAATGGAGTATCTATAACTTTAACTACCGTAGCCAGTAGGAATGTGTTTTCAATTGCAAAACGAAAATAGGATTAAATAATGGATGTAGGAAATAAAATAAAGAAACTAATGAGTGAAGGCAAAAAGAAGGATCAGGCTGTAGCCATAGCCTTAAACATGGCTGTAACAAAGAAAAAACTAAAAAAAAGTAAACAGGAGTAATTATGCCTAGAAATAAAGGTTCGATTTACAATTTTCCAAATACAGAGCAAGGCTTTGGTGATTATGTAATGCAAGATTTAATGCCTCAGCCAGGAGGTAGTACATCAGCAGCTTCTACTCAAATGCCTAACTACAAATTTAACGAAAAA
>Ga0208161_1000962_pt1 | contig 15855 bp, 23 predicted proteins | sample CB_VirMetaG_3_FD_184538 | JGI IMG/M metagenome (GOLD analysis project Ga0208161, IMG submission 184538) | Freshwater to marine saline gradient viral communities from Chesapeake Bay - CB_1508_1S Viral MetaG (SPAdes) (version 4) | ecosystem: Environmental > Aquatic > Marine > Coastal | place: USA...
TGACCGACATTTACTTCGTGGTTACCATGAACTAAGAGCTTATAGTCACCCATAATCTCTTCGGTCTTGTTTCCTTTTACATAAACATGAGCGTTACCGTTAATTGTAACTACCTGGTGTCCTGAAGATTCGTGCTTGGTTCCGATATTCACTTCATATCGATCACCTTGAGCGCGTTCTGTAACTGATCCTTTAGCGTCTATTTGAATATATGCACCAGACTTATGATGAATCATGATACGCTCGTTGCTGGGTGTATCATCTAATTCGATAGTGTGAGTTGCAGTTTCAATAACTCTATTGAACGGATATTTTGCAGCGTAAGCCGAAGCGGGTTGTGACCAAGTCTTATCAGAGTTCGCTATCTTTTGATTTTGTACGGCGCTCGATCCTATCGCTTCATGATATGTTTCGTGGGTCAATTCGCCTCTACCTACTTTAGATCTTTGGTGTTCACCGATATCTTCAGGTCTAAATCCTTTTGCTAACAGATCTGCATTCTTTAGAGGAGTAACACCCCAACCCGCTTCACCAGGATAGTGTTCTTCGAGATATTGTGTAGGAATCATTCCCAGAACAAGAGGATGTTGAGCTTCATCACCATCTAAGAATACACCGAAAACGAAAGAATTAAGAGGAGGAAGAGGATCGTCAGCCGTATATCCGCCACTAACACAAATAGCCCAAGGAAGTTCCCAAGGTTTAATTTGTTGGTTCGATCCGTGCGGGCCGAACGCGCGTACTCGCACTCGACCTTGAAATGAAGGATCGTTATTATCTTCTACGACTCCGATGAAGAACATCGGATTTACGATACCTAGTCCGCTTCTCATTAATTTTCCTTCCTATCATCAATACCAGCATCACTCCAATCATACTTGAACAGAGTTAAGTTCGTATGAAGAAGATCGTTATTACACACATTTGAAACGTGAACGATGAGATACTTTCCACTTAGTTGTCTATTATCTTCGATCTGATTGGTGCTATGATTAAGCTCTCTAATATTAACTCTAATTACATCACCTGGACTCAAGTCTAGTCTTCCAGATGTTGTAGCAACTACCTGTGTAGCTGACATGTGTTGGTTATACATTACTCTTCGAGAAACCAACTCTCTAAAATTCTTTTCTCCTCCAAAAGCTTTAGCGTCATAAACGTCTCTGTAATCTCTCATTACTAAAAACTGTCTAGCATTATCTTGAGTAAAATATTCTTTAGCAAATTCTTCAGTATGAATATCTGTTTTCCAGCTAGCCGGCTTTCCTCTTGAGTCTTTGAACTTATTATTTCCTTCTAGATAAGAGTAAGTATATCTTTCTACTGTATGACTCAATAGATCAATTTCCACGAAAGTGTTCTTGTATCCACCTCCGCCGAGGTCTCTTGCCGTATCTATTCGAGCAGAATTAGAAAATGATTCTAATGATCTTGTTTGTTCTGTAATATTAACTGGATCTAAGTCTACATAAGCAGAATAGTTCATAATGTTTTTTTGAGATATTCCATTATCTGCTGCCTTTTCAAACAACCACTCATCACTAACACAATAGAATCCTTCCCAGGTTTCAAAAAATCTAAATGAAGAAGACTTAGACTGGGTATTCGAGAAAGCTCTTTCTAAACAAAAACCTATAGCTTCTGTAGGAGCGTATCTAGGTATAACCACAGAGGTTTTTGCGTCAGTCTTTTGTAAGTAAAATTTTCTTTCAGGCTCACCGTTGATATTGAAAGCGCTGCTGTTTTCTGGTAACTTTATACCATCAGTTTTAGCAGTCGTATATGGTAAAAGTTTAGCTATGTAGTTATTAAAGATCTCTTTTACCATAGTGGATATTGTTGAGTTATTATAAGCTTTGATGATTTTTCTTTTATTGGCATTCCAACTTACTTTTGAAATCCAATGTAAAGTATACGTCGTACCCTTAGTCATACTATTCGCTTCGACGTCTGTAATTCTAAAAATTTGAGCTTTGATTTTACGAACTGTCTGAAGGTCGTAACACTTAATTTCAAGATCAAGCGTTTCTTCTCCTCTCAAAGGAAATCCTTCGAGCATGCCTTCATTGTCGAGAACACCGATTGTTCCCGACATGGCAACTTTAGCGATTCCATAATCAATGTCAAACGCAAAAATAGTTGCAGAAATATCTCTAGAAGCAACACTTTCTCCACCATAAGGAGTAATGGTAGCTTTGATTATTTCACATCTTGCTGGACTATAATCTGCCATAGGTTTTATTCAGTACTTATTGAGCTTCGAAACTCACGAATGATTTGATTAAGGTAGCTACTATCAAACAAGTAAATCTCTTTCTTGTTCTCATTTAGTGTGTTTTCATAATCATAAATTCTATAAGGCTCCCATTCTTCTGGAATGATACGCTTAACAATGATCTTTCGACCATTCTCTGTTCTTAGAATAACACGGTCTTCTCTACGAAGATAGATTGTTCTAAAAGATTCCGGTGCTAAAATAATTTCATCTACTGCCATTTATTATACTCTCTTTACGTAATACAGGATGTTATCATCGTTGTCAGGATCTTGAATCCAGTCTATTACGTCTTCGCCAACTTCTCCAGAAATATCTTGATACTTATCGACAAGATAAGCGTTGAAAGTTTTAGGATCCATAGGCCATTCATAATAAGGATCAATTATGTTGTTCGCCAAATAAACTAACCAAATGTAATCTACAGAACCGTAGTACCATTTTGCAATGTCTTCTGCCCGCTCACCTTCTTTAACAGTATATGGATAATAAACATACGGATTATTAGCGATCGTTTGAATAAACGCAGATCTGCGCGTAATGTCACGAACACGACGTCCTTGATATTCTATGATTGGAAAGTTTTCAAAGTATTTCACAGTGTGCTCCTTTTATCCACTCTATCCTGATACTGCACCTGATACTGCAGCGGATTGATCTTGTCCTGTTGATACAGCTTTAACAGAAGATGAACCAGTTGGATCTTGTTCTGCATAATCATTAGCAGTTTGAATAGTAAGTTCTTTAAAGCTTACTGAAAGAGTTACAGAAGCAGGAACACCACCCTTGATGATGCTTACTAAACTTCCTCCTCCAGTGTAGTCAACAGTTACGTTGTCAATCATGGCGCGTTTAAATCTTACGAAATGCTTTTCTTGTACTCCTAGTAAGCTAAGCTCAACCACGGCAGGATATTCTAAGAAGGCGCGTTCAAGGCCTTTGATACCTGCAACACTTTGAGTTGCAGGTAACATCTGGCTTTTCAAGAATCTAACTATTTTTGTAATTTGTTCTGTGTCTTCCTTATTCGCCGGGTACAAGTCCCACTCAAACGTAAACTCTCTGAGATTAACTCCTTCAAAGGCTAGCGTTTGTTGAGGATTTACGGCTGTACCAGCGACAGCACCAAAAGTTTTTGCGAGATCTCCGCTTAAGAATTTCCTTGCTAAATACGCTCCTGCTTGCTTTGCCGTGTCAGAACTTACTCTACCAAAAGCTTTACGAATACCGGCTTCTAGAGTAGCTCCAAAACCGTCTTTTATCACTCCTTTGCCGGCTTCTCTAGCAGCAGACAGTGCGCTAGTAGCGAGTTCTCCGATATTCTGAGCAGTCTCTCCAAAAGAACCTCCTACTACACCAGCTATTCCAGAAGCGAGTCTCTCATAGAGAAAATCTCTTTCAAAAGCAGTCACTTGCGTTTGTGTGGCATCTCTTAATGTTCTTGGAAATGGAAGTTCGAGAGAGTTGGTAGAAGATTCTTCGACTGAATTTTTTTCAGGAACTAGACCTAAATTTGGATTACTGTTAATTTTAGCGCCGTCAATTTGAAAACTAGCTGCGTAATTACTGTAATCATACTTATGAAAAATCATTTGTAATCCGTGAGGAAAGGGCTTCGCGGGAAACGCGTATGTCGTAATAGCCCTTTCAGACTGGCGTATGTTTCTTACTAGTTCTGGGATATTAGCTTTAGTTACTTCGTTGGCCATAAGAATCTCTTTTTAGTGAAATTTATTTTTCCGAAAGTTTTAATAAATAACAGTGGACATCTTTCAATTATTTATATGGATTAGCAAAGAAGAAAATGGCGTCTAGTGGCAGGTTTCGCCCTCGAAATCCTCAAAAGTACAAGGGCGATCCTACGAGGATAATCTATCGATCAATGTGGGAATTTAAGTTCTTCAAGAGAATTGATGAACATCCGGACGTGATATGGTGGCAATCAGAAGAAATCATTGTTCCTTACAGGTCGCCCGTAGATGGCAAGGTTCATAGATACTTTCCTGATGTGATTGTACATATGAAAGATCACACTGGAGCAGTTAAAACAAAGATGGTCGAAATTAAGCCTTTTAAGCAAACTTTGCCACCTGATCCAAGTAAGAGAAATGCTACGAAGACCGGAAGGATATCTAGAAGATATCTAAACGAAGTAAAAACATACGGAATCAATGATGCGAAGTGGAAAGCTGCAAGAAACTATTGTGCAGACAGAGGCTGGGAGTTCGTCATCATGACAGAAAAAGAACTTGGAGTAAAGTAATTGTCAGTAAAAATCTTTGATGAAATATTAGCAAAAGGTATTCGAGCCGGTCAAGTTCCCGCTCGAACTGCAGCAGCACGTCAATGGTACAGAGATCAAGCTCAGAAACTCGTCAAGGGTGGTTCAACAGCAAGCGGTGTAAGTGGCGAAAGCATGACGCGATCAGTCGGCAATAGAGCTGTTTCGAACCCGTTGATTGGAAACATGTACACATTTAAGTATGATCCGAAACACAAAGACACACTTCCATATTATGACATGTATCCTCTGATCTTTCCGATAAATAAAGCTAAGGGTGGTATTCTGGGAATTAACTTTCACTATCTACCTCCCACACTTAGAGCTCAGCTAATGGACGCACTATACGGTGCTACCAGTAATAAAGATTATGATGAGAATACTAGAATGCGTATTTCTTATAATATACTCAACGGAGCTTCTAAGTATAGATTATTTAGACCGACAGTAAAGCATTATCTAACTAATCACATCAGAACAAGATTAGTTTACATTAATCCTTCTGAGTGGGATATCGCGCTATTCTTGCCGACAGCAAGATTTGTCGGAGCGACAAAACAAAAAGTATACGCAGACTCACGAAAGATCACGCTAAGAGGATAGTAGAATGGCGTTTAACATCAGCAAGTTTAAGACAACGCTAGATAAGTACGGCGGTCCTGGTCGTGGTTCATTATTTGAAGTAACGATTCATAAAGCAAAGTCTGATAACTCTGCCATAGATCCTCAAACTGAACTTCAATTTTTTTGCCAAAACGCTACATTACCAGGAATAAGCATAGAAAACGGAGCTTTCACCGCAGTGTCTCAACTGCCTACTCAGTTTCCGTTAACAATGACAAGCACGCCTTTGGTTCTTACGTTTATGGTCGACTCTGATCATCAAGTACTAACTTTTTTCCACAACTGGATTCAACAAGTATTAAACTATAGCACAAAAGGTGGATCTTTTGGAGCTGTTTTTGGAGAAGCCGGAGGTGATGGACAGTTACCTTACGAGCTCGGTTATAAAGACGACTACTCATGTAGAATGTCGGTCAAACACTACTCAGTAGAGAGCGCGGGTGACAAATATTACGAGGTAGTGCTCGATAACATCTATCCGTATAACGTAAGTGATCTTGAATTAGGATGGGATAGAAGTGATAGTTTCTTAACCGTTCAAGTAACTTTTGCGTACGATAGAATCTGGTACTCTGGTGACAAGACGGGCATTCCTTCTCAGAGATCTAAAGGTGGACTACTAGAAACGCTATCAAACTTAGCTGGATTAGTAGACGTATTAAAACAAACAAAAGACTTAGGAAAGCCGAGATCTATTCAAGATGCTGTGAATAGATTAAACAGAGTACGCAATTCATACGAACGATTGAACGGCTTCTTCGGCTAATTTATATCATAGGAGAACTATACAATGGGATTACCTAAAATCGATTTGCCTATCATGGAACTAGAACTTCCATCGACCGGTGAGAAAGTAAAATATAGACCTTTCACAGTTAAAGAAGAAAAGATTCTTCTAGTAGGTCAAGCATCAGAAGATGCTACACAAGAAATGATAGCAGCTAAACAAGTTGTTAATAACTGCTTGTTAGACAAAGATGTTTCTGAGATCGCTATGTTCGATCTCGAATACATACTGCTCATTTTGAGAGCGAGATCTGTTAACAACATGATTGAATTTAAGATCAAAGATCCTGATACCGGAGAGCAGGTTGATCTTACAGTAGACATCGACAAAGTCTCTCTAAAAAGATTCGATGGTCATACTAACGACATCGCTATTAACGAGAATTATCGATTATTTTTGAAGTATCCTACGATTGATGAGTTCGTAAAACTTGCTTCACTAGATGAGGACGATCCTCTAGCTGACTACTTGATGTTGTGTACTTGTATTGATTATGTAGCATCTGAAGACGAAGTTTATTATTTTAAAGATTATAGTCGTGAAGAGATCGACACTTTCATGGACGACCTAAGCGGAGAAACTGTCAAAGAAATTCAAAAATTCTTTGAGACGATGCCTAGATTAAGACATGAAATGGTGTACACTAACTCGGAAGGGAAAGAAAAAACTTTCGTCATAGAGGGACTGCGTAGTTTTTTTACCTAGTGCTGGTCCACATGAGGCTTGAAGATTATTATTTTATGATCTTTAACTTGGCCCAGCACCATAAATACTCTATAGACGAAATTGAAGGTATGTTACCATACGAGCGTGATTTGTACTTTGAAATGTTAATTGCTTGGATAAATGAACAAAACGAAAAAAATAAAACATAGGTAAACTTTAATGACTAAAAAAGTTTCAGATGAAACACAAGCTATCCTTGATAGATTGAAAAGAGAAGGCGATCTCGTTCGCAATAGCGGCGCTAACTCTATTAAAGGCGTAAAAGTAGAACTTGGAAAGTTTCATGCTGTTTTTGATCAAATGAAACAGTCTTTAAGTAGCATATCAAGCCAAAATTCAAATACAGCCACTCTTGCCCAACAATTAGCAAATTCTCAAGCAGCCGCAGCGCAAGCAAATCAAAATGCAAGCCAAGCTGCTGCAGCACAACAAGCCGCTGGGGTTCAGAAAGACCGTCAAGAACAAATTAAAAAAGATAAAACCGAGAAAAAAGAAAGAACATCATGGATGAAGATGATAAAGGGATTCTTCGGTAAAATATTCGATTTCTTTAAAAAAGCCGCATTTTTCTTAGCCGGTGGAGCTCTTGCATATGAGTTTGTAGCCGGTATGATTGAAGAAAAATTCGACATAGATATGCCGACAGTTTCAGAGACTTTAAAAAGCTTTAAAGAAACCGTAGATAGTTTTAATGCTACTGACTGGGAATCTGCGAAGGTAGCACTTGGTGTATTAGGTGGTTTAACAGCAACACTTGCGCTTTTTGGAGGTGCGCTAGGTACTGCAATAGGAGGTTTATCGTCGATAGGTGCGATTAAAGATTTAATCATGGACAGGCGCAATCGTACAAGAGGACCGTCAGGTATACCAGGAACCGGACCCACTGTCGCAACAACCGGAGCGCCTGGGCAAGGACCTGGAGGATCACCGACTACTGGTCAACAGCCTTCTCGACAGCAGCGAAGACTAGATTGGAAAGAGTGGAGAAGACAACAAAGAGCACTAGGTAATAGAAACGTAAGTTTTTCACAATATCAACAATACGTATCAAGTTTACAGCCACAAACAACACCTACAGCACCGACTCCTACGCCGACACCGAAACCGGCCGGCGGGATGAGTTGGTGGCAAAGATTTAAAACTGGAGCTAAAGCGGCTAAAGGCCCTGCGTTACTTACAGGTGCAGTAACTGCGTTGGAACTTGCCGGTCAAATGAACGGAGAAGAACTTTTAGACGCAACTTCTATGGAACAAGATTTGCTTGATGCAATTGAAAACAGAAAATACGACGTATCTGATGTTATGAGAGACGCTGCGGTCAGTGCAGGGACTAGCGCTGTTGTTAGTGGTGGTATTGGATTAATTGGTGGACCGGCGGCCGCATTAGCTGCTGCAACAGCCGGAGCTTTTTGGGGTGGAATTTCAGGACTCGCTAGTAGTTCTATTCTAGCTTTAAGAAGAGTTTACAAAGACAAACAAGACGAAGGCATAGACGAATTACCCAACACAGTTGAAAAAGCTCTTAGAGAAGAGCTCGCAAAAGTTGACACCAATGATCACGAAGAAGCAATTAGAGAAACAATGCGCGTCGCGGAGAAATTCTTAGATGATTACGGGACCAAGCTAGAAGAAACTCAAGCAGAAATTGAAGCACAACAAGCGTTAATAGATGCTAATACTATGTCTCCTCCAGAAATGCGTCAAGCAAAAGAAAGACTAGAAGAGTTAACTGAAAAAAGAAATCTTCTAGAAACGCAAATGAGAGCGACTGAAAACGTTTGGATGAGTAGAGCAGACAAAGTCAGTATTCTAGGACAGAACGGTTTTGATCCGGGGATTGGTGGAAGCTATGAAGATTTAGGAGAACGGCTAGCAGCAGTAGGAGCAGGAGCAGCGCCTCAACAGTTCTTCTTTACTCAAGGTGGATCTACCAATAATTTCAGTACTACTAATATGAATAGATCTTCGTCACTAGCTTACAGATCACACGTTAGCGCAGGTGGTGGTAATGGTTACGGTAGTAGTTGGCAAGCAATTCCTGGAATGTTTGGATAAGAAAAGAGGCCCGAAGGCCTCTTTCTCGTTACGCTTTCAAAAACTCTAGAACTTTTTCTGGTGAACTCTCACCGTAAGGATCTGTTGGACAATCATCCGACATTCCTGGTTCAACAAACATCTTTTCAATAACACCATTGTTTACAACCATAGCGTATCTCCAAGAACGCTTACCGAAGCCAAGATTATCCTTAGCGACAAGCATATCCATACCTGCAGTAAACTCACAGCTTCCATCAGGAATCATCTTCACGTTTTTCACTCTCAAGTCTAGTGCCCAAGCGTTCATAACAAAAGCGTCATTACAAGAAACACAATACACATCATCAACACCAGCTTCAATGAACTGATCATATAGAGTATCATAAGAAGGAACTTGCGTGTTAGAGCAAGTTGGTGTGAACGCACCTGGTAACGAGAATACAACTACACGCTTACCTTCAAAGTAGTCATTAGTTGTAGGATGTTGCCAGACGAACTCACCAGTCTCTGCGTCTCTTACGCGAGTTTTAAAAGTTACTTGTGGGACAGAACGGGTTTCCATAATTTAATTTCCTTTAGTCAAGTTCGGGGGACATTGCATCCCCCGAAGTAATAGCCAAAAACTAACCTAACAACAATTCTTTCTTGTTGTCGATTTTAATTTTTTGAGGTTTCTTTTCATCTGGAATGATTCTTTCCAGAGCGATGGTCAAAAGACCATTTTTGAAGTTAGCGCCTACGACTTTAAGATCGTCAGCTAATGTAAAGCTTCTTGTAAATTTCTTGTGGGAAATTCCTTTGTGAAGCAATACAGTATCGTCTTCAGGTTTTTCGTCCCAAGTAGATTTTACTGTAAGTACATCTTCTTTAACTTCAATATCCACATCATCAATATCGAGACCAGCGAGCGCAAGTTCGATAGCAAACTTATCTGCGTCTCTGTTTCGTCTGATATTATAAGGTGGGAATCCTGTTGCTGCATGAGTTTGAGGGAACTCGACCAGTCTATCAAAAACTCTGTCGAATCCGACAGCAAAAGGGGTAAGGTGGTTTATATTTAATCCAGTCATTTTTATCTCCTATTAAGCTAGATATTAATATTTGATGGTATGTACCCATCACCTACGTCGTAGAACCCTTTCGGCGTTCTACAATTTTTATTTATTCTTCTCTTTGTGATCTTCAATAAATTTTTTAATGAAGTGCCTAACTTCGCGACTCGCCGAAGTATCGGTATCTTTACAGAGCGCAATAAATTCTTTCTTTTGTTCTTTGTTAATTTTTACTATCAACGTATCATCTTTTTTCATCGTTAAGATCCTCAAATGTATATATAGTATATATACGTAATATAACTGTAATATTAAAGGTGTAACATGAAATACTTATTCAAAAAGTTTGACCGCATAATGAAGAGCGGTCGTTTTGACAAAATCGCAAATCAATATCTATCTTAAGGAGAAAGACATGAAATACTTAATTGCTTTATTCATGTTTGTATCAGCGTCAGCTTTCGCTAATATACCAGTTCAAAATATTGATCATACTACTGTTGTTACAAAAGATGCTATGATCATTTTAGACAAAAGAGCCGGTAAGTTTTGGAAAGTCGAAACTGGTTGCAACCTTCCTATTAATGTCGATTCTAATGTGAGATTCGTCTCTAGTTCTAGAATTATTAAAGAAGGCACTCAAGTAACTTTTGTTATCGATAGTCTTCGTAATAAACATAACTGCTCAGTACAGAAAATATCTTCTATTTAGTACCAGTACTACCTAGTCCGCCATCGCGGTCAGTTTTCTGTTCAGGCTTTTCTTTAGTCTCTTCAATATTTACAACATGAACTGGCTCGATGGCGCACTGCGCTAAACGTTCACCAGCCTCAATAACTACAAGACTTTCTGTCGTGTTCTGCAAGATGATGTAGCATGGATCTACATAATCACTATCAATAATACCTGTTCCGTTCGCGAGAATCAATCCTTTCTTAAGCGCTACACTCGAGCGCACATACATTTTCATTACGTGGTATTCTGGAATGTCGAAGATAAGACCAGTAGGAACTAGAGCTCTGTGCATTGGTGGGAGTTGAATCGATGGCTTACCACTGATAACCTTAGAGACAACATCTACTTTTTTGTTCCAAGCATTGTAGCATGTGATTCGATCACCGACATAAAAACAGGAACGTACATCAAAGCAGGCCGATCCCGAAGTCGCCAGGTTTGGAAGCTGTGCTCCAGGATCAACCTTATAAACTGTTAGTGGAATTGCTTTATTATTTTCATTCATTATGTAAACCTCTTTTATTCAATAGTTTCAAAGACTCTTTTATCTTTGGTTCTTCTATAATGTTCGCCCCAAGGCGATTTTAACCATAATTCATTGTACCAGAAGAGAGAATCGAAATCTTCATTCCATACAAAATCTGTTTTTTCGTCTATTCTTAATCTCGTGTTAAGAATGCGCTTGTCGTATATTTCTGACTTTCTTTCAATGGTGTACTCGTTATGAAAGCTCAGTGCATCAAAAAAATTCTCTTCTGCGTGCCATATAGAACCTTGATTACCGTGCTCTCTAAATTTTCTAGCAGCAGGAGTCCAATGAACAATGCGAGTGCCGACGTCTGCGAGTTCGTGTATACACTTGTAGAATGTTCTCTGTACTGGTATGTGTTCACTCATTCCGAAATTAGTAATAAGATCGAAAGAGTCCATTCCACTCGCTTCTCGTATTTGATCTGCAGCACTCTCACTTCTAAGATCTACTGGTATTGCTCCGTCTTGTCCATTAATATCTACGCAATGGTAGCTAGCAACTCCGGCTGACACATAATCATTTCTATACAATCCATTCTTGTTTCCTTTGTTGCCGAACTCGAGAACGTGCAATCCTTCTAAATTTTCTGGAAGAAGCTTGAATTCTTGTAATGGAATTGCTTTTGGATTAAATGTCATTATAAACTAAAATCACTGTATTGTCAATTATTTTTTACCAATATTATATTTTACAGTAAGTTCCCAATCATCTTTTTCTTTGTAAGAAATAATCTTGATTTGATTTAAAGAAGCAACAGGCTCCTTCGTTTTATTGGGATCTACAATCTTAATAAGTTCCCATTCTTCTAGTAGGTTCACGATCGTATTGCGTCTTGCGTGATCTTCTTCGGTAAACGTGTTGTGCTTGCCGTCTAGAATAAAGAGTTCTTTGAAATGTAAAATCGCGTACCTGCCTTTCTTATGAAGAATGTGGCAAGACTGAAAAAGTTTCTTGTCTTTGCGAGAAGAGATACCGATTCGTGTTAGTGTTTCTTTAATTTTAAGGAAACTATCGGGTGTTGGTAAAGTAACTTCTACTCCAACACCTCTAAAAATATCTTCGTTTTCCATGATACATATTCACCTTTGTTATAGTAATTAGTGGTAATGGCAAATAACCATATAAAGTCTATTTATTTTTTTTAAGACTTAACCACCTGTTACTAGACGATCATGAACCATCTGTAAGCCTTCTTTATCAAGAACGTTAAGGTACAATTTAGCTACTGTACGATTGCACTGATACACCTGCTGGATTGCATCTAGATCAGCGTTCTTATCTGCTTTAGGCCACTTAGAAAAACGTTTACGCTTGCGAAGAACACTCCTATAATAATCGAATTGCGCTTGAGGAAATAACTCGTGACGCATATTCATTTCATTTGCGTGTAAAATTGTGTCATCGAAGTTTGCGAAACCACGATTGACGATATAAGCATTGTATTGTTTTTCAGCTATTTCTGGGTTTTGATCGTTTCTTATGAGATCTTCTTTACTGAAAGAAGCAGCGTTCATAAAATCAAAAGGGCTCATTTCTTTCATTGATAATCTCCTCTAATCCTATCATAATCTTGTCAAATTCTTTTGCGCAGGGCTCACACATCTTTACTTCATGAGGACCTTCGAGTGTTTCCAGCTTAATCGTATATTCTTCACCTCCTTTTATACGCTTAGCACAGTTAAAACACTCGATTTTTTTCTTAAACATTACCATTTTCCGATCGGGCATTTCCCGCCAAAAGAAGATTTTAATCTTGATTTTGCTGGTATGAAACAGTTACACTTACTGCAAAGACTAAAGTCAGGCTTATAGAACTGACAAGCTTTGCAGATAGCAGTGCGTCGTTGAGATTCTGTTTGTTCTACTTCATCGGTGACTGTTGGTTTCATTTGAATTCCGATTCAATCATTACTTCTGTTAGGAACGCAACCATATTAATTTCTTGATCTGCGACGAAGTTTGATTTATACATGTAGTCTGCTGTAGTAACTACAAATCCTGGAAGACTACGGAACTCAACTTTATCAGCGGCTGCATCATAGATTCGACGAAACATTTCATTCATGTCTTGATCAGAATTCTTTGCTACCCACTTGCGCATTTCAGTAAAGTTTTTCTGGTCTAAGTATTTAAAGAGTTCATCGATAGATTCTTGTTTGAGATTAACAAAGATACCTTCATCAATCTTACCAGAAGCTGCATAGGATTGTAGTTCGGTAAGTACTCGACGAAAATCTGGAAAGTGTTTTTCAATTACTTTTGCTACGACTTTCTTGTCGTAATCTACATTTTCTTGTTCGAGGATAGTGTTAACTCGCTTGAAGAATTGCATAGCGAGTTGAGGGCGTTCTGTTTGTTCGACGCTGAAATCGATCTCTGAGAGTCGAGAACGAAGTGGAGCGATAAGTCGGTTTTTGAAATTACAGGTAAAGATAAACCCGCAATTAGAGGAGTACTCTTCAATAAAGTTACGAAGAGCAGGCTGAACGTTAGCAGCACTTAAGTAATCAGCTTCATCAAATATAACATATTTACGTCCACCCTGCAGAGAAACCGCAGATGCGAATGTAGAAATGTCATACCGAATAGAATCGATATTAACGTTAAGCGATCCATTCTTAACAATATAGTCGCAACCCAGCTCTTCGAGCATAGCTTTTGCGATTGTAGTTTTACCTACACCAGGACCGCCGGTAAGTAATAGGTTGGGAACGTTTCCGTCAGATACGAACTTACGGAAAGTGTCTTTCATTTTCTCGGGAAGGATAGTATCATCAATACGTCGTGGACGATACTTTTCGACCCACAACACTTCATTAGCTTTTGCTTCAATCATAAATCACCATAATATAAAAAAAAAATTCGAAAGGCGGGGACAGCCTGCTGACTAAGTCCCCTATTCTCGAGAAAGGTTAAATTGGTATTAGCCTACCAATTTGTCAGCTAGAGGACCTTGAGCTGGAGCTTCGACGTTTACTTCGCCTTCTGCTACAGATGGATCTTGCTGAGGAGCATTCTGACGGAGGAAAGCTTCGAGTTTGTTACGAAGCATGCCAACACCAGCTAGCTCATTACCTTGAAACCCGCCTCGTGTAGAACATACATCGATGATCTGGAGTAGAGTACTAAGGTCGCCAAGGTTAATTACAACCTTTTGCTCTTGTTGTTGATTATTCATCATAGTTATTCACCCTTATTATAAGTCGACTTTGAATCAATTGCCACATAATATGTGACACCTTTTCCTTTAAATTCTGAGATTCCCTTTGAACAAAGAGTCACTTGATAATCTAAAGGCATTAGTTTAAGATTATCGGTTTTAATGATAACCTTAAATGTATCGTCAGTTTCACCGATTTCGACGCCAAAGTCATCTGCGCCTTCATTCGAACTGTCGATCGCTTTCAGATAGCACTTGCCGCTTTCGCCTACAAATGCGATCTCTGAAAATTGTAGAACACCTGCTGCTTTAAGAACCGAAGATAGATCACCTTGAGTTACATTCACAACAACGTCTTCAGAAGGAATATTTATCTCTTTTTCAGGAGGTGTATGAATCATAGATACGTCTGCGAAGACATACTTGGTTCTACGCTTTCCTTCAGAGATATTAAAGTATTTATCACCAAACTCTACGTCTGGATCATTATATAGGCTTAAAATTGACAAAAATCTTGAAAGATCATATACACATGCTTCTGATGGGATTTGATCTGGGATTTCTGCAATTGCGATAAGCGTTTTCTCTGGAGTAATCGTCTTCAAAACATTACCAGGTTTCAACAAAATTGATTTGTTGATAGCGGTAAAGCTCTTAAGAACGGCCAAAGTTTCACTTGAAAATTTCATTATATAGTTTCTCCGTTTGAAAAATTACTTGATTATTATACAACAGTTCTGCTAAAATGTCAACTGTTTTTTTCATAAGTTTTCTTGTTAGAATACTTATCAGCAGTGGCTGACACGCCTAGCTGAGCGATGGAACCCATATTTCCTTTGAAAATATAACTACCAACGTGATTGATTTGCATCCAAGGGCACATCCATACACTTAGTCCAGCTTCTCGAGCTTTTTGGCAGAAGAAGTAGTCTTCTGAAAGATAGCGCTTTGACTCTGGGTCGATTACACAGTCAAAGAATGCAGTGATTTCTCGCGAACCGTCGAAGTTGTCGGTTCTAACATGATCGGGCTTATAGGAAAACTCTGGGTAAGTATCTCTGTACTTGAGTAGAGCTTCCTTAGTAATCAGCATGAATCCAGTTCCGGCTTCTTTTACTTCAACCGGCTCACTGAGTTTAAATTGTTTCATGCCTCTTACTGGATTGAAAACAAAGTCCGAAGTGAATTGTTCTAGTGCGAAAGGACTTTCTTTATCGAAACCCTGCGCAGCTGCTCGAGATACTTTTTCCCATGCGATTGTTTTCTTAGGATATGGTCCACAGACAATATCATATTTTTCTGGTTCAGACACTTGAATAGCGAGTAATGCTAGTGCGTCTCGAGGATTGAATCCAATGTCAGCATCGACGAATAGAAGGTGAGTACAATCAGATCTCATGAATTCGTCTACGATGTAATTACGAGCTCGTTGAATGAGACTCTCATTAAACAAGAAATAATATCTGAGTGGAATATCATGTTTAGCGCATAACATACTCAAGTCATTTGTAGACTTAGTATATAATCCAGCACACTGACCACCGTACATTGGTGTTCCTACAAAAAGTTTATACTTTCTGAGTTCGTCTACTTGAACTTCAATCTTCATAATTTAGCTTGCTCCAAATCATGAAGATTGAAGTTC
>Ga0208161_1000963_pt1 | contig 15833 bp, 24 predicted proteins | sample CB_VirMetaG_3_FD_184538 | JGI IMG/M metagenome (GOLD analysis project Ga0208161, IMG submission 184538) | Freshwater to marine saline gradient viral communities from Chesapeake Bay - CB_1508_1S Viral MetaG (SPAdes) (version 4) | ecosystem: Environmental > Aquatic > Marine > Coastal | place: USA...
GCTTTCCTACTCAACTTGGCAGCTCGATGTATGAAAGATATTGGAACACATACATCCAATCATTGTATAACAAGAATGCGCGTAGAGTAACTGGTACATTTATACTCAACAATGTAGATCTACAAAATTTCTCATTCGATGATGTTATATTCCTCGATGGCAACTACTATAGACCTGAGAAAGTCATAGATGCACCTATAGGTGAGAAGGCACCAGTTAAAGTGCAGTTGATCAAGTTATTGAACTATAGGTATCGATAATGAAAGGTCTACATGATGAAAAGTTTGTTGAATACTTTGCACAAGTTCTTGAACTCAATTGGCACGGATACGATCTGTGGGCTGTTGGAGGCATCGTCAGCGATTGGGACACACATGATATAGATTGTGTTATTCTTGGAGATTATGATGAGCCCAGACTGCTCCAAATAATGAATAGAATGAAACAGCTTGGACCTTGGTCTCCATATTGGACTCAAGATCCAAAGCCTTTCGTAGGTAATGATGAGCATCGTAGAAAGATGCACATTTGTTTTCCAGATTCTAATGACACAGATTTTATGATGAAAACGTGGTGGAAGTGGCCAAACACCAAGTGGATGGTTAGAAAACGAAGAGGTATACTCAATGGAGATCCTGTTCAACTAATTCAAAATGGCTCACAAGTATATTTCTAATTAGATGGCACAAGAAGAAGTCAAAATCAGTTTTACCATTGATGGTATAGAAAAGCAGGTCTCATCTGTAGAAGAACTACAGAAGGAGGTAGCTAAACTAGGCAAAGAAGCCAAGAAAACAGGCAAAGAACTCGAAGAAGCTGGCGGTGGTGGTGGCAAGATGTCAAAAGGACTGGCCAAGATTGGTAGTATCGGTAAAGCTGCCTTCAAAGGTATCGGCACAGCTATCAAAGCCTCTGGTATAGGTTTACTCGTAGGAGTCGTAGCCAAGTTAGTAGAGCAGTTTACTAAAACAGATACAGGAGCCAAGATACTACAAGGTAGTATGGCTGTGCTTGGTGTTATCTTTGAACAAGTACAAGTAGCTGTTGAATGGTTGATCGATAACCTAGTTGGTGCGTTCACTAACCCACAACAAGCAGTCGAAGATCTGAGAGCTGGCGTCCAACGTCTTGGTGATTGGTTTAGCTCTCTTGGTGACTACATCAAGAATAACTTTATACTTCTATTCCAAAAGATGCAAGCTAAAATCCTGGAAGCTCGTATCGCATGGAATGAGTTTACTGGTGACAGTGAAGAAGCAGAAGCACTCAAAGCACAGTTAGAGTCAATCAACGAAGAGATTGATAATACTAAAATGGCTATTACCGAAGCAGCTGAAGAGGTACAAGCGCCATTCGTAGCTGCAGCTAACTTTATCAAAGAGACTGTTACTACTATTGTAGAGCAAAGCAAGCAAGCTATCGCAGCATCTAATGCTAGTATCGAAGCTGCTAATCAATTTGCAGCATTACAGAATAGACTAATCGTTGAGAATGCTGAGTTGACTAAACAGTTAGAAGAACAAAAGAAGATAGCTGAGGACACAACTCGTGCGTATGACGAACGCAAAGAAGCTTTAGATAAAGTTAATGAAGCTAATGAGAAGCTCGTAGCCAATGCGCTCCTAGAAGCTCAGGCAAATGAGAATCTAATTAAACAACAGTTGAGTATCGTTAGCAACGATGAGGACCGTAGAGAACTACAAGCTGAGCTCGCGGCTGCTACAGCAGAAAGAATCGCAAGAGAACAAGAAGCTGAGATAGTTAGATTAGAGTCTGCACAGTTAAATGCTGAGTTAGACCAAGAAGAATTAGACAGAAAGCAAACCATTAGAGACATACTCAAAGAAATGGAGCTTGAGGATATTGAGAATGAGTTTGCTAGACAACAAGAAGAGTTGAATGCAGCTCAAACTGCAGCTATCGAAGAGCTCAATAGATTGAGAGCTACTGAAGAGGAGAAAGCTAGAGTTAATGAGTACTACTCTAACCAAAAGAAGAAGCTAAAGAAAGCAGAAGCTGATTATGAGATGGCACTACAACGCCAAGTCAATGAAGCTAACCTTGAAGTAGCTAGCCAAGCTCTTGGTGCTATTGGTAAACTTGTTGGCGAAGGCACTGCAGCTGGTAAAGCAGCAGCCATTGCTCAGACTACTATTGATACGTATTTAGGAGCTCAGAAAGCATACACCTCGCAGCTCATACCAGGTGATCCAACATCTATCGTTAGAGCACAAATTGCAGCAGGTGTGGCTATCGCAGGAGGTTTGGCCAATGTCAAAGCCATCTTGAGTACTAAAACACCAGGTCCAGATACTGGTGGTGGTACAGGACCAAGTCCATCACAACCAAATATACCATCGTTTGATCCAACTGCTGGTTTAGCAGAAGCTGCTGAAGGTCAAGATACTGGCAATATAGTTGGACCTAATGGTCAAGGTGGTGGCCAACCAGTTATCAAAGCATATGTTGTAGCTGATGAGATGACCTCACAGCAAGAGGCAAATAAAAAGATAGACGATCTGGCCAGATTGTAATACATATAACATGAAAAAGATAGTAGAATTACTAATTGATTGGGAAAACCTAGAGTTCGATGATCTCGGAGTAGAGGTTATGTCCCTCGTAGACAAGCCAGCAATTGGCGTAGATTTTCTAGCATTTGCAGACGAACATCAGTTTGTAGAGCCTAAATCAGGTGAATCAGAAGATGAGTTTATTTCAAGATGTATACCAGTTGTTATCGGTGAAGGTTATCCTGAAGATCAAGCAGCTGCTATCTGCTACACATATTGGGAAGGTAGCGAAGAAGATGCATCTATGACTGCATACCTCAAACTAGCTAGTGAGTTAGGTGAGACAATCAATTACGAAGATACAATCTACATCGATGGTACCAAACAAGAGTTTACAGACATTGGAGATTGGATGAAGGGTATCGGCGCGCTTGATATACTTGGCAAGATACTAAAAAAAGAAAACGAAGGAGAGATAAAGTATCGCTACGCTGGTCCAACTCCTCAGAGAGCATTTTGCACAGCTATGATGAATATGAATAAAGTCTACACTATCGAAGAGTTGCAGCAAATGGGCAGCTCTGTAGGTAATGGTATAGATTCTGGTAGAGATGCTATTATGAGATGGAAAGGTGGACCGAACTGTCGCCATTACTTTGAAAGAGTTAGACTCTACAAAGATGGTCGTAGAACTGTTATAGTATCAGAAGGACCAGCAACTGAGAATGAGATGGGTGTGACTATGGAGTCAAGACCAAGAGGTGGCTATCGCATGATGTTTGCCAATGAAGAAGAGATGATAGTTAGTGGACCAGCTATGATACCTCAACAGTTGATACTCAGAAAGGATGAGAAAGGTAACCCATTCCACGTATTCTTTTCAAAAGACACTATCAAGAATATTGCACGCAAGTTCTTTGAGTACAATAAAATGAATAATACTGATATTGACCACGATGAAAAAGTCACCACTGAAAATACTTTACTCGAAAGTTGGATTGTTGAGGATCCTGAAATGGATAAATCGAAATCGTTGGGCTTTGCCGTACCTAAAGGAACTTGGATGGTCAGCTATAAAATCAATAACCAAGAAACGTGGCAAAAAATCAAAGACGGAACAATAAACGGTTTCAGCATTGCTGGTAACTTTATTGAAGTCGCAAAGAAGCTATGATGCAAGATATCAAAGACAATATAGCAAACGGAACTACTATCGCAGCTGCAGGAGCAGTAATGATTGATTGGAACGCGATATTAACAATTGTACTGTTAATAACTGGTATTGGCTTGAACATTGCAAGGATCATAGAGATCAGAAAAGAAGGCAAAAAGAATCAAAAATAACACTTTTGTCATAAATACTGTCAATTATATTTCTATCTGTACGGGTTAAAACCCAATAACTAAAAATATTTACATATCATGACAGTAAATGACGCTATTACCAAGTTAAAAGTTATGCTTGGTGCTTCAGAAGAAACTGTTGTCGAGATGAACTTCGCAGAGGCTACTTTAGTTGATGGTACCGAAGTCTACACCGAAGGCGAGCTAGAGCCAGGAGCAATCCTATTCGTTAGAGCTGGTGAAGGTGCTGATGAGGATCCATTTGCACCTGCTGGTGTTCACGAGACAACTACTGGGCTTTTGGTTACTGTTGGTGAAAACGGAGAAGTACAGTCTGTCGAACAGAAAGGCGAAGAACTAACTCCTTCAGAAGAGCAAGAAACTTTTGAAGATGAGGAAGAGAAAGTCGAGATGAGCGCAGACGAGATGCTAGTCGCTATCGCTGAACTAATCAAAGGTTACATGACTGAAGTTGAAGATGTTAAAGAAGAGCTTTCTGCTTTAACTGAAAGATTCAACTCAGTAGCTGATTTACCAGCTGCAAAAAAGGTCAGCAACACCTTCTCAGAAAACGCTGCACAACGCAAAAATCTTGCTGAAGACAGATTAGAAAGACTAATCCAAATCAGAAACAAGAAATAATCTAACCCAAAAAACAAATAATTTTTAATCATGGCATTTGATTTAACAGCTCTCACAGCATATACTGATGAGAATTCACTAGACCTGATTGCAAAAGCAGTATTAACTACTGACTTGATGGGCGAGATCGATTTGAGATCTGGTCTTTCAGCAGGAACTGTTGCAATTAACCTCATGGACGGCGACCTCAACGTTGCTGACCTAGCTTGCGGATGGAACCCTTCAGGTGACGTTAACTTCACACAAGTTGACATTACTATCCGTGACAAGCAAGTAAAAATGGACCTATGTCCTGAAGACCTTCGCCAATACTGGATGTCTCAGCGCATGTCTCCTTCTGCACACCTCGAAAACGTACCTTTCGAAGAAATCATCGCCAACTACTACGTTGAGCGTGTCAAGAAGTACAACGAAGGCTTCCTCATCAATGGCGATGGTACTGCTAACGGTATCAAAGCTCAAGTAACTGCAGCTAACGGTGCTACTCTTTCTGCATCTCCTGCAGCTTGGGTAGTAAATAACGCGGTTGAGCAGGCATTGAACATCTTCGATGCAATCGCTGAAGAAGTAAAAGACAGAGAAGATCTAATTATGATCGTTTCTCCTGCTAACTTCAACACTCTACGTAGAGCATTGGTTGCGCAAAACTACTACCACTACGATCAAGGTGATGGCAGAACTCTAGAGTTGCCAGGTGCAAACATCAAAGTTGTAAAGACTTCTGGTCTAATCGGCTCTGACTACGTATGCGCTGGTCCTGCTGAGTTCATAGTTGCAGGTACAGGACTTGAAGATGATGCAAGTTCTATGACCTTCTTCTGGGACAGGGGCCAAGATACTGTAAAGTTCATCTCAAAGTGGAGACTAGGTGTTGCAGTACACCAAGTAAACGTCTTCGGAACAAATGGCCTAGCATAATCTAGGATAACTAAAAAATACAAGAAATAATATGGCTTGCTCAAACCTAACAGCTGGATTTACTCTTGATTGCAATGATAGCAATGCAGGTATCGATAAAGTGTTTATCGCTAACGGTCCTGTAGAATCTATCACTGAATCAGCGGGTACTATCACAGCTATCACAGTAGGTGGATCAGCATTGACGCCAGCAGATTTCTTTGAATTTGAAGTTCCTAGACAAACTAGTTCGTTCACTGAGACTATCAACGTTTCACAAGAGAATGGTACTGTATTCTATGATCAAGCTCTCACTATGGTTTTCAATAAAATGGAAGCTAGCAAGAGAGATCAGATCTTGTTGATGGCACAAGCAACTAACATGGTTGTAGTGTTCAAAGACAACAATGGAAAGTACTTCTCAGTTGGCGTTGAGCGTGGTGCATACATGACTGCTGGCACATCTGTTAGCGGCACTGCATACTCTGACCGCAATGGTTACGAGATCACTATCTCAGGCGCGGAAGCTTCACCTTCATACGAAGTTACTGGCTCAATCGTCGAGGCATAATCGACATCCACATATAGAATGAGAGGGGACCAATAGGTCCCCTTTCTTTTTTACAACAAATTGGTTTTTTATATTTCTAGATGTAAACACACATTTTATACATGACAACTACGGTTCAACTAAATAGAGGTGATTTTTATGTGAATAATCCTACGATTACATTCAGCACAATTACAACAAAGCTGTGGTTACGTAGCGAATACTCGCAAGAGTATGAAGGTCCATTTGATGTCACGCTCATTACACAAACTGATAGATATGCTAAATTAATAGTAGAATTTCCAAATGATTGGGATGAGAATCACAAGAATGGATTTTACACATACTATATTGGCCAAGGAGCTGATGTTCAGCCTGATATAATCTATACTCAAGATATAGTCAAGATTATCACTGAGCCTGGTGGCGGCGCTGGCGAGGATGAATACATATCTACAAACGAAAGAAGAGAGGCTGATGTCTACTATCGCCCAAATTATTAACAATAAACTATGAGAAACATACCAGAAGGACTATACTCTATTAAAGGCTCCAAGTTTGAAGCTATGGAGTTACCAGTTATTAGAGAGATCAGAGGTAAAGAGTGGATGCAATTTGGCAACGATAACTTGTTCCCACAAGAATTGATATCACTTTATGATACCTCTGCAATGAATCACACTTGTATCGATGCTATTAAAGATGGTATCGTAGGTGAAGGCATCGTAGATTGGGGTGAAGAATACGTAAACTCAGCTGGAGAGACTATCAATGAAGTATTCGAAAAGATTGCATTAGATTACACTATATTTGGTGCATATGCAATTAATGTAATTTGGAACAAGGAAGGAACAAGAATAGCTGAAATCTACCACCTACCTTGTGCTAATGTTAGATCAGGAAAGCCAGATGAAGAAGACAACATTAATTCATACTGGTATTCGTCTGATTGGTCCCAAATCAGAAAATATAGACCAGTAGAATATGCAGCGTTTAGTGTTACAGATACAAAAGGTGATAATGCAAGTCAAATCTACTATTGCAAGAATTATACCCCCGGAAACGAAGTATATGCTTTACCTCATTATATCGGTGGTGTTAATGATATTCAGCTTGATGCGCGTGTATCAAGGTTTCACAACGCCAACATCTCCAACGGACTTGCCCCCTCCATGTTTGTGCAATTTAGAAACGGAGTACCTAATCCTGAAGAGCGAAGAGACATCTATAGAGAGATCGAGGATACTTTCACAGGAGAAGACAACGCTGGCCGCTTCTTTTTGGCTTTCTCAGAGCCAGGCAAGGAGCTACAAGTTACCCCGATAGAGTCAACTAATGACGAATACTATCTAACACTTGAGCAACGTATCACATCTCGCATACTAACTGCACATAGAATCACATCCCCACTACTTTTGGGCATTAAAGAAGGTGCAGGATTCAGCTCAAACTCAGAAGAGATCATCACATCATATTCACACTTTATGAATACTGTAGTGCTACCGAAGCAGAAGAAGATACTTCGATCATTTGGTTATATGTTGAACCTCTATGGTCTAAACGTCAAACTAGAGATCGAACCAACTCCAATGTTGGTAGGCACTGATGCTGACGATCCTGCAGTTGAAGAAAACATAACAATGGACTAACATGTCAAATACAGTACTTTTAGTATCCGAACAAAGAATGAAACAGTGGACGCAGTTGGATGACAACGTGCGTATGAACGAAATAACTCCACACATTCTACAAGCACAAGATATCTATATTCAAAATTCATTAGGCACTCTGCTTTACACTAGAATCAAGGATGGAGTAGTAGCTAACGATCTAAACTCAGACGAAACTACGCTACTCAAAGACTACATAGGACCTACTCTGATGCAGTATGCTCTTTATCTAATGTTACCTTCGATCAAGTATAAAATAGCTAACCAGGGTGTCCTAAATGGCTCCAGTGAAGAGACTACACCTACTACTCTTGATGAGTTAAAATATTTGAGACAAACTGTACTTGATTTGGCTGAATTCTATAACAAGAGATTAGTCAAATTCTTTATCGACAATCCAGGTATGTTCCCACAGTATGACGCACCTGGAACTGATGGCATGATGCCAGACAAAAAGAATCCATACTTTAGTGGACTCGTTACAGGCAAATCTAACCTAAATTACTATGAAGAAAAATACGGCGACTGCGACGACTGCGGCCCTTCCGCAACATACTAAAGCTACTAATACTAACGTAAAAAAGCTGAAGGTATACCTAAAGAAGGTGAACAACTCAAAGTAAAATTATATTTCTAATTGATGGATATTTTAAATGCAACAAAAGACTATGCAGAGTGTATCTCTAGTGGTGCTATTACAGAACCTACTGGAGGCACATGGGTGAGTGCTGCTGCGCTCTATCTTGGTGCCACTGGTCCAATTAATGGTTCATGGCTTCAAGCGCTCTGTGTAGCTGAGGGTGTTACAGCTCCAGTCAATGGTAGTTGGGTTATTGCACTCGCAAATCACTATGGAATTAGTCAACCTAAAAACAATTCTTGGTGGTATGCTATAGCAGATGATGCATGTAATGGAATACCAACGCCACCTCCATTCATTTGGAATCTAAATACAAGAAATTGGGAAGCTGAAACGAGAGTTTGGGCATAATAATATAATAACAACATAACATGGCAAATGTACCATTAACAGGAAATACTATTAGCTCATCATATCAAGGGCTATTAAAAGCAGGAGATAGCGGTGCTATCGGTGCTACAGAAAAAATAATAACAGATGGTCTAGCAAATGCATCAACGCTTTCGTTAGGTACCTCATCAGCTTCATTCACAGGCACACTTGATCTCTCAGGTGCTACAGTCACTGGTTTACCAGCAGCTGCTGCAGGTTTAGTATCAGGAACTGGTACTGATTCTATGAAGAATGCAGATAGTTTAGTAACTACACCAGCTGTAGCTGCAGCTGCATGCTCGATTGCTTTGGGTGATACAGCTCTTGTCAATCCTAACGCTACTGGAGGAATAGCCATAGGATATGATGCTTGTATCCAAGGAGCATCAAGTATACGAACTGGACAAATAGCTATTGGGTGTAATACTAGGGTAGTATATGATGGTATAGCCATAGGTGGTGACGCAGAAGTCATCGGCACCAAATTTAGTTTAGCCATTGGTTGTGGTGCTTCAGATGCTTCAGGGACTTGTAACGTTTCTATTGGATATCTCGCGGGGGTGGGTGCGCCAACGGTGAAAACAAATGCAATTATGATTGGCACTTCTGCAAAAGCAGATTCAAATGCAGTAGCATTAGGCGCTAATAGTTGCGCAAATTCAACAGATGGAATTGCCATAGGTACTTCATCTTCAACAAGATTGGGGCATTCGATAGCAGTAGGTACATCTTCTTGTAGTTACGGTACATGTGATATTGCAGTGGGTTTTGCCAGTGACGCTTGTGGAGGTTCTAGTATAGCGATAGGAAATACAGCCCAAGTTGCTTTAGACAAATACCATGGTATTGCCATCGGCTGTGGAACGTCAGTTACAGGTGAGTTTGCGGGTGCGATTGGATCTACAAGTTCGGCTACTGCTAACGGAGCGTACGCACTAGGCCAAGGAGTTACAGCTGCAACAGCTGACACAGTCTCAGTCAAAGCATTAGAAACTCAGACAGCATCAACACCAACTGCTGGTGGTATCATTATGACTGACGCTGGATCAACTGCACGTAGATTAAACATCGATGCATCTGGTAATCTTCAAATTGACTCTACACCTGTCGGAGGAGGCGGTGGAGCTGCAGGTTTGGTATCAGGCACTGGTACTGATTCTATGCAATCAGCTGCAAGTTTGACTACTGTTGCTGCTGATGCTGCAGCATCATGCTCAATCGCAATAGGTAGTGGAGCTTTAACAAGTGGCACACTTGGTGGTAATATTGCTATTGGTGACAATGCACAATCTGTTGGTTCAACTAATAATGCAGGTATTGCAATTGGTAAAAATTCATGTGTTGGAGGTTACGATGGAACTGTAGTTGGTGTAAATGCTACAACTCCTACTAATGGTCAAGTATTTGGTATTAATAGTTGTGTTTCTGGTAATCAAGGCGTAGCACTTGGATTTATTACATTTGCAAGTGGTGGCTCTACAGCACTTGGACATCTAGCAAAAGCTTGTGGAATTGCTTCAACTGCAGTTCACCAAGCTTGTGCTTTATCAACATATTCAATAGCTATAGGTGAAAATGCTTGTGTCGGATCGGCGGGCACATGCGGAATAGCAATTGGTTGTGGTGCTACAGTAACAAATACTAATACTGTGGCTATAGGTGTTCAAGCTTGTAGCACTCAAGATAAAGGAATTGCAATCGGATGTTCCGCTAGAGCTTTTGCATCTGGAGGAAGTGTTGCAATTGGTTTTGGAGTTGTTTGTGCAGTTGGAGCTGATAGAGGTTTAGGTATTGGTGAGGATTACATTATTAGCGGAGGTGATGGTATTAGTATTGGAACTACTACTAGAGCTTCTGCATGCTGTGCAGTTGCTATAGGTCGTGACGCACAAGCAACAGCATGTTCAGCTATAGCACTTGGAGCTGTAACAGCATCAAGAGTAAATACTGTAACTGGTTGCCAACTCGAAGCTTGCGTAGCTGGTAAAGGCATCGTAGTTACTTCACCTGATGGATTGACTACTCTAGGAATCGGGATAGATAACTCAGGAAATATAGTAACATATACTCCTTAATAATAAACAAACAAACAAAACATATACTATTATGGCATTAAACGTAACAGGACAATTTGAGCAACCAACAGGTCAAGTATTAGACGCTGCATATGCTCGCACAAACGCTGCACTAAACCTACAAGGTGATATGGTGATGGCATACCCAGAATTTTGGTTAGATGAAGCTGCATTCACTGCAGGCAAAGACAACCTCAGAGTTGACATCAGAGCTGACTTTCAGTATGCATATGATCGTGCAGTAGACGGTGCTGACATCTTGGCATTCGCAAACGCAAAAGTAAAAGAAACTCTCGAAGGTTTAGGATACACAGCAACTATTGTAGAATTAGACTAATATGAAGATACTTTTAAACATCGAAGGCGGTATTGGCAAAAATATCGCTGCTACAGGTGCTGTAAAAGTTGCAAAAAAAGATGGTCATGAAGTCGATGTATTGACTGCTTGGCCACAAGTATGGATAGGTAACCCTAATGTTAACAAAGTATTAGACTTTAACGGGTTGAGATACTTTACTGATGAGTTAAAACAATATGATAAACTCATATTTAATGACCCATACAGAGAACAAGATTTCATACAAAATAAATCTGACTTGACTGCAACCTTTAATCTAATGGTTAATGGTAAAGCCGAGTCAGTTAAACCTGAAATCTATCTAAATAAAGCTGAATGCAGCAAAGTTAGACAGATACTATCAGGTTTTGAGAAACCAATACTAGCATTCCAAACTAATGGAGGTCAAAATCAAGGTTATTCTTGGTCTCGTGACCTTCCATTAGAGGAAGTAGTAGACGTACTAAATGAGTTTACTGATGAATATGAGTTGGTTCATTTGAGAGCTAATGGTCAGCTTGAAATCAATGGTACTAAACATACTGCTGATTTAAATATTAGAGAGTGCCTGGTAGTACTCCAAGAGTCTCAGAAAAGACTTCTAATTGATTCAGTCTATCAACATGCAGCTGCAGCTATGGGACTCAAGAGTACTGTAGTTTGGGTTGCTACTGAAGTTGAGAAGTTTGGCTACGCAATGCATGATAACATTCAAGCTAATGTAGGTAAACTCAAACATGGTGAACGCACTGACTTTATCTTCGGTGGTTTAGCTGATGATCCAGACAAGTGTCCGTTTGCAGATGATCAAAAGGTATTAGATACCAAGAAGATTATTAACTCACTAAAAAAACAAAAGTAATATGTTTACACAAGATCAAATATTAGGATTCATCAGACACGCTCTGACATTGGCTGGAGGCGCTCTAGTCACTAATGGACTGTTTACTGAATCAGAACTACTCGAAGCTGTTGGTGCAGCTTCTACGCTGATTGGTTTTGGATGGTCATGGTACGTTAAAAGAAACAACGACCAGCTAGAAACAAAATAATGTATAGATATATAATAGGTGGATATCAAACGTGGTATTCATTTATGTTACATATTTGTGGATTTATCCGCCTATATTAATCTATTTTTTTTTATTTTTTACTAATCAGGCTGTCATTTAGAATGTTTATTTAGGCCGAAAAAATGAACTGTCGTAGTTTTGTTGATTGTTTTGAATTCTATTTTACATGCGTGTTCTACGACAAGACAGCCAAAGGGGTAGAGTTATTCTACCCCTTTTTTTATGAAACAACTTTAGCTAGATAAATATAATAATTGAACGGTTCATATCGTTTAATTTGATTTATTTTATTTTTATGGTTTGAGGACCGATCTTTTCGCTTCAGAGGTCGGTCCTTTTTTTATGTGACAATTTTTGTGAGTGTGATCAGATAGATATACAGTTGAAACTATTTGCTGCAACTAGCATATAGTTAGTAACAAAGGCCAAAAACACGCATGAACCATGAAAATCAAATATTTAAAGTACATACCACTTCAACAATTAGTTGAACTAGGCCTATCGGCCAATCAAATTTTATTAGCATCAGCAGTAATGTCATTCTATAAAGATGATAAAACATTACGCGTTGGATACAAAAAATTAGCAAAAGCTGTTGGAATATCTGAACCAACTGCATTTCGTGCTATGACTAAATTAGCTGAATTACAATTAGTCAATGTTAAATCAGGCCAAGCTGATCGCAATGCAAATGAGTATACACCTACTCTAAAACTAATTGGTTTATATCGTCAAAATGACGTTATTGATAACGTCAAAATGGCCAACCATACCCCCTCTAAAGAGGGGGATAATAGAGAAGGTGATGCTGCTTCTTTAGCGAAGCAGCACAACCTTCACAAAGAATACATGTCTGACCTTGAATTAGGTTATGACGCAGAAAAAAGACTATACCAAAGATTAGCATTAAAACAAAAACAAAATAAAACATCATGAACAAAATCTACGAAAGAAGCTATAGCTATTCTGATCTAGCTATACCTGCAACCATTTGGAACGATACTAAAGTTAATGGTATTCAAAAGCAAATGCTCGCGTTATTCAAGAAATTAACAAGAGACGGTAAAAACAAGATAGAGTATATGTCTAGGATACAAGCTAGAATCCATTGTACCCATGAAAAAGACATTATCTATAATATAAAGCAAATGCATACCAAAGGCTTTATCAAGCTCACCAAAGAGTCTGGTAAAATTTGGATACATTATACCTATCAAGAGAAATCTGCTGCGCCAGACAATACTCAAAATGCTTCTGGGTTATTCTGATAAATAACCAAGACAACAAACATGACGGTACAGATCCCAAAACGATACATTTACCTAGTTGGACAGGTAACTGAAGAAGAACTGCTATTAGTAGCTTTTATGCACTATGTTAAAAAACAGTATCCAGATCATGACTACTACAGTATTTGGCAATATGATGTTACAACTATATTAGGTGTGCTTCGAACTGGTGAAGGACCAGCTTTTATGTTTAAAAACCTAACTAGTGTATTTGTAGTAGCTATGACATCAGACTACAAGTTTGATATGAAGTTTAAACATTGGGAGCCAGATGAAATTGATTACGAACTACAAGACTTTAGAAATATAGTAGTTTGGTCCTATATTCTAGATCAAGGTGCACTAGCTGAGTATGATCATAATATACCAAGTAAAACTTTTTGGTTAGTACCTAATCCAGGTAACCGTAATTTTGTTGCGGCTATAAAAGCAAAATATAAAGATTACGACATGAAGCTAAAATGAGTACATTACTAACAAGCGGATATTGGGGCATGTCCTCAAAACAAAAGAACAAGGTACAAACTGTAATCTTTGGTTTCTTTTTAGATGAAGCCCAAGGTGATCTAACTGAGTGTCAATACCTACTATACGATGCGCTTGAAAAGTATGAATTAGAAGAGTACTACGAACATTGCTCAGTGTTAAAAGATATTTTAAATCGATTTGAACATAAATGAATTTCTAACATATAACTATGACAAGATAATGAGTATGGCTAAATCAATATGCAAGTGCAAACAAGATACAGCTAACGAATTAGGTCACTATATCATAGAGTACTTTATGCTGCACGATAGAGCCCAAGAGTTGATTGATAAAGATGAAGCGATGAAGTTTATGAGTGGCATGCTCTATCGATCGTTTCATTCTAGTACTTCGCCATACCATAAATTGTATCGCCAAAACGGAAAGGTCTATGAACTCTATGACAACACAGCAGAGGAGCTCATGGATGAGCCCTATGACATTGAGTTAGATCTAACTATAGAATCAATTCAAGGCATCCTAGAAGACATGGAATCAGATACTGTAGAACAGTGGTTTAGAGCTACATTATTTAAAATGTGGTTAGATGAACCCAACTACAGTGAACTGAGTCGCAAGACTGGTATACCAAGAACATCGATATCGCAAGCCGTTAACGAGGCTATCGACTATATAAAAACAAGAGTTAAAGATGGAACTATTTATTAACATATTAGGTGTAGCATGTTTAGGCCATTTAGCAGCAGACTTTCTTTCAAAGTTTAGTTGGCTACCTAATAAACCATTCAAATGCAACATGTGCCTAACCTTCTGGCTATCGATTATACCTTTTATATTTCTATATGATGTTTGGGGTGTATTAGTGGCTTCGATAGCAGCTGTAACTTCAGAATTATTATATAAAATTATGTTATGAATCAAGCAGACTATAAATGGTTACATGAGAATATCCAACTACTTGGTAATGTCAAGTGTAGCCGAGAACAACTACAAAGATTGTACGACATCTATAACTACGTTTCTAATCAAAATATACCGATTAGTTCATGTGGTCGTTGTGTCGCTAACGTTAAAAAAAGACTATTAGCAGAGTATGAGAGAATACAAGGTATTTCGTGATGAAAAAGGTGAATTAACCTTTTGGCCACATGACGAGGTTATCTACACAGTTAGAACCTCAACTGACAAAGGAGCGCAAGAAGCAATCAGAATGCTAAAACGTGCAGAAAAACAAAACAAAGAACAAGATGGCGTTTAAACCAGGACAATCAGGAAACCCAGCGGGCAGAAAGAAAGGTACAATGAACAATTATACCAAGAAAACTAAAGAGGCGTTCGCCATGCTGCTCGAAGACAATTTAGATAATCTATCAATATGGTTAGCTCAAGTCGCAGCTGAGGATCCCAAAGAAGCCATGAAGATAGTCCTAGCATTATCCGAAAGGTTTGTACCTAAACTCAGCCAACAACAACTAACAGATGCTGATGGTGAGAACCTACTCAAAGGTATCACATTTAACTTTGGCCCTCAATTAGAAGAAAAGACAGAAGACACTGACTTTACTGAGATAGAATGAAGGCAACTGGATTACGACCTACTTCTGGCCAACAAGGGTTTATAGACTTGGTCCTCAATAGTGAGGCCAAGTATTATACATTGGTGAGCTCGCGTCAAGCAGGCAAAACAACACTAATGATGAACTTTCTCCTATACTTCAGTATCAATAATAACGGAAGTAAAGTAGCCTTTATCTCACCTACATATAATCAGGTTAGAAAGGTAATGGAAGAACTACACGATGTAATAGCCAAAGCCAAGATAACCAAGAAAGTCAACTACTCTACCTATGAAATACATCTAAAGAATGACTCAACTATCTACTTTAGATCAGCTGAAAACTACGATGCGCTCAGAGGATATACTTTTGACTTTTTAATTATT
>Ga0208161_1000964_pt1 | contig 15831 bp, 9 predicted proteins | sample CB_VirMetaG_3_FD_184538 | JGI IMG/M metagenome (GOLD analysis project Ga0208161, IMG submission 184538) | Freshwater to marine saline gradient viral communities from Chesapeake Bay - CB_1508_1S Viral MetaG (SPAdes) (version 4) | ecosystem: Environmental > Aquatic > Marine > Coastal | place: USA...
ACATCTGTACCTACAACAGGTGCCGTAGCTTTGTTGTACAACCTAAAAGCAATCGAAGCTCCAGCTCCACCACCACTGTGGGTGTTATGAATAAACAGGTTAAAGATTGTACCAGGACTAGCTTTTACTGATGTTGCATTTGTGCTGTTAGTAGAGCTTTTAAAGTGAACTTTAGTAGAAACAGGTAGTTCTCTATCGTACCTACCAGGTGTAATATTGTAAGTGGTACTACTCATGTTGCTCCATCAATCGAATCAGCTTCTGTGCGTAAATGGGGTCTGTGGCGTAACCTTCCTTCTTCAAGAGGTATGCACAGTCTTCACGAGAGGTGGCTCGATTGACGCCTTTATAACCTTTGTAGTCCTTATACCACTGAGTAACAAGGTGCTCTACGCAGTCATAAGGAGTAGCAAAATCTTTGAAGGAAGCTTTGATGGTAACGGGACCATTACCGTAGTCTTCCCAGGTAGTCTTTACAGTACCAGTACCTTTGATACCAAAGAAGTTATTTCGACCACTTGTTGCAGTACCAAATGCTGATTCGAGTGCCCATTGTGCAGCAACTACTTCTGGGAATTTAGCTCCAGCAGCACGAGCAGCAGCTTCAATACCTTCCCAGGTATTATCAAATTGTTGAGGAGCTACAGGAGCAGGTGTACGCCAAAGCTTTACCCACTCCGCATCATCAGACAAGCCAAAAGACCCTAGAAAACGCTCTAGAGCCTCAATGGCTTGCTTTTGATGAGGTAACCCCTTGTAGTTCTTTACAACGTCAAGGAGTTTGATGCTCATTTGAATGTATCCTTAATGCGTTGGATTTGATCGTCTTCCTTACGCAGAGGCTTCAATGCATTGATGCCACTAAGGATGAGTTGTACAACACTGTTATCCTTCAGCTTAGAAGCACCGATGATTTCGGAACCAAGGAACAGTGCAAGGAAAGCAAGTGCCTCATAGGACACTTTGATGCCGAGAATAGTGATCATGATGTGACCTATAGGTAAGAGTTACCAGGGGACTCCAGCAGAAGTTGTAGGAGTCAATTTTTCAGCGATTTGTGCATCGAGTGCAGCGTCGATCTCGGTTACTTTCTCTTCACCAAGCTTTTCTTTAACCCAACCAACGACGACTTCTTCAGTCAGTTGGGGATACGGGATAGCGTCAGCTTCAGGTGCTTCAAAACCAAGAGAGCCATAAGCACCAGCTTGCTCACCATCACGGAAACGAGTTACGGTATAGTGAACCGTGTAGACCGTACCGATTTCATCGAGCTTGCGCTCCATGTTAGCAATCTTGAACACGGTAAAAGGAAAGTCAATACCAGGAGTAGACATGATAATAATAAAAGTGTTTAGTGAGTAGGACTACGAGGCTTGGAGTTGTGCCTTTAGCGCGTCAACTTCAGCCGATAACTCTTTGATAGCGTTAACCAGTACCGGAATCAGCGCGACGTACTCCATGCCTAGCTTGGTAGGTGCGTCTTCGGGTTCGCCCTCGATGTGCTCGCCAGTGTCAAACACCGATTGAGGGACTAATGGCTGGACCTGCTGAGCAACGAAGCCAAGTTGCTCAATGTGGGGTTGAGATTTAAGAGAGTAGCAAACTGGCTCAATTTGTTTGATGGTGTCAAGACCATACTCGACTGGACCAAGAATGTCTTTTAAGCGCCCATCTGATGTTTGTGTGCCGATGACGGTTCCATTTGTTGTTCCAACGTCGTTGGCGCTTGCCGATGATCTAAGTATGTCAGAATTATCAGTCCAGTAATACCTGTTAGCTCCGTCTTCTGCTTCAAGAAACAAGAATGGACCAGGATTAGTTATTCCTGCGTGTTTGTAAAGGCCAATCTCAACATTACGCTCATTTCCGCCAGAGGTATTGCCCTTAGCCACAAAAGAGGTTTGCTGGTTATTGGCAAGTGACGCTGATTCCGTCCAAATATTTGCATTACCTGAATCTTTATATGCTTGAATTAAGCTATTGCTGTCTCGACTCGTAGACGTGCCAACTAAAAGTTTTCCATCTTCAGTAAGCCTGGCTTTTTCTGTGTATGTGGTTCCAGTTGCCGCGCCAGTTCCAAACGCTAGTGTTTGAGCAACTATTCGCATATCGCGCAGATTGCTACTTGTCGTGCCTTGTGTGCCCGTAAGTTGCACATAGCCAGAAGCGTTGCCAGAAACTTGCAAGCCTCTATCAGAAACAGGGCAGACATCTAACGATGCGCCAGGACTCGTAGTGCCAATCCCTACACGGCCTGCGGAGTCAATGCGGAGTCCTTCTGTTGATGAGTTTGTAACAAACCGCATGTAGTTTGATGCGTGGTTATATTCAATTTGACCAGCATCCGCACCATCGTTAAAACGTATACTGCCACCAGTTGTGCTACCAATAGTGATTCCACGCTCTGCTGCCGCCGAGTTGTCACCTACAACTAGCTGATTGGCGTTGTTGGATGTATTCGTGCCCGGCGTAGAAGTCCCCAGACCTACCCTGTTATTACCAGCATCTACATAGAGCGTCCCTGCATCCAGGTTAATGCTCCCATCAGCACCAAGCACGATGTTATTCGTGACTGAAGATTCGTTCTTCAGGTTTGTTGTGTTAAGTGTAGACATCAGTTGGCCTCCAGTGCGGTGATACGTGCAGCAAGATCAGTGTTGGCTGCCTCTAGGGTTTCGATGCGCTCCATTGCTTCCTGTAGTGCTCCAACTGCCTTCATGTAGAGGATGGACGCCTTGAAGCCCAATACCTCATCGCCTTCTGCAACCAAGCCGCCAGAGGCAGGTACATCTTCGGCGGTAGCGATCCGCTTATCAACTAATCCAGGGCTAACGGCTTGCAACTCTTGGGCAATAGGACCAAGAAGCAGGTCGCCGGTTGGATCAGACTTCCAGCGATACTTTGTAAGCCTGACTGCTTTGATGTCATCCCATTGGGACGGCGCATCAACGATGTCTTGTTTAAAGCGTTCGTCAGAAGTTAGCTGGCCGTAGGAGCTGTTAGTGTTTTTAACGTCGCCGTTGGTGGTAACCGTAAAGGATGTCGTTCCACCGGTGACAATACCTGCTTGGCTATGAACTCCTGTGATCAGGCCGACAGACGTGCCAGCTGCGGATGCGCTGCCAATAATGACTCCAGACTCTGCCGAGTGAAAGCGCTTGTATCCATCACTCTCAAGCCTCATCCGCTCCGTCGGGCTGCTCGCTCCGTCGGCTGTAGTGGAGAACGATAAGCGCCCAGGGTAATCACTCGATCCTGCTGTTCCATCAACTTCGCAGGAAATCTGTCCGTAAATGCCGCTTGCATTGTCTGCAAAAAGCAAATATGTAATACCTGCACCAGCAGTTAAGCCAGTAGAGTTGGAGTCCCTTTGAAAATAGACAATACTGGGCTGCCCTGCCGAGAAACTATTTCCCTGAAAAACTGCTCTAGTTGACGTAGACGCAGAAGACGTGCCAACTAACAGGCGTCCATTCAGGTCTATGCGGCATCTTTCGGCTTCATTAGTCCAGAAGGACATGACTTCGTTATTTTGTTCATAACGAATTTGTCCTTTCTTGGTGGCGCCGCCACTAGTTCCATCTGCAAAGAAAATAGAGCCATAACTGCCAACCGCATCGCCAGTGTAAATAGTGAGACCTTGATCTCCTGCTCCGTTTCCAATAACTAACTGATTTGCTTCCGCATCAAAACTGCCAGGCACAGTAGTGCCAATCCCTACGTTGCCTCCGAAAGGATTAAAAATATTGTTATACGCAGTTGTTGCTGTTGAATTGGTGGGTTGGTAGATAATTCCATCTCCTCCCGTTGTTTTTGCAATATTAAGTTGAACCGATGAGCCAGTACTTTCTGGGTTAATAATGCAACCAGCTTTTGAAAGTGTTTCTCCAATGTTTGAGGCATATGTGCCGTCTCCTGCGCGATTCACATGTAGCGCGGCTCCAGGGCTACTAGTCCCCAGACCTAAGCGGCCATTAGAATCTAAAGCAACCAATGTACCATTTGGTACTGTTGGCAGACTCAAAGTATTATCACCAGCAACAGCGCTGGCTTGGATCTCGGTATAACCGGAGGTAGATCCTGTAAGACGTACTTTAGACATGATTAGTTACCTCCTTTGAGTGCTTGGACTTCGGCTTCTAGTTCCTGTACTGCTTTAACAAGTACAGCGATGATGCCTTGATAGGCGACGTTCAGGTGATTCGTACCAGGCTTAACAATGCCATCTAGGTATTGCTTACCTTGCATTGCCTGCTGCAGTTCCTGAGCGATGAAGCCGGACTGAGTGGATGTATCTTGGGAATACTCAGATTTGTATTGGAAGGTCACAGGACGCAATGCCTTGACGACATCCAAGGCAGACTCAAGATCCTGTACGTTATCTTTCAGGGAGGCGTCAGAGCCGTTGACGTAAGCACCTTGACCCCAGACACCAGTGCCGAAGCATTGGAGGTTGTAGGAGCCTTGGGAGGTAGACGTGCCAACTAACAATCTTCCGGAGCTGTCGATGCGGGCGCGTTCGGTTGAACCACCTGTAACAAAATTGATAAAACCATTTGCATTGTCAGCTGTAAGGCCAATACCGTTGGCCTGGTTGCAATAAATAAATGCTGCATTTGGCCTAATCGCAGCATATGTAGTGTAGTTTGTACCTCCGATTCCAAATGAAGCATCAAAAGTACCGTTGTGCGCAACAAAAGAAGCATTTGCACCAGTCCCACTGTTGGGGTTGGTAATCCTTATTGCCCCGCCAGTATTTACTGAGGTTGACGCCTCAAGGATAGTGTTAGGACTCGTAGTGCCAATCCCTACGTTGCCTGAAGCGCTAATAACTAAACGATCAGCAACAGTACCTGTGGCACTTGCCGTAAGCTGAGAGATCTTAAAAGACGATCCCTTAGAATCGGAAGTAGTCGGAACTGCGACTTCATTCCTAGCGCCAACATACCAATTTGAGAACGGACCACTGGTTCCTCTCGTCCGAAAGCTTATTAGAGATCCCGAATTTGCAGAGTCAGTGTTTGTATTCCTGAGCTGTAAAGAGCTGGCGGCGCTATAGCTGGTATTGCTTCCATCTGTAAACCCATCTTGACTAAAGTCCGCATGAATTAGATTCTCCGGCGCGCTAGTCCCCAGACCTAGTTTCCCGTCCGGGGTAATACGTGCCGCTTCACTGCCTGATCCAGCGCTTAGAGGTATAAACCTTATAGCTACATCATTAGCACCATTGCTAACTGCTTTTACACTGGCCAATCCACTCGTGGATGACAGCATAATTCCATGCGCCGTGTCGTAGGCATTTGCTGCGGTTGCGTGGTCTCCACTGAAAACTGCCGCTCCACGTGCATCAATAACTTCTTTAGGTGTCGTTGTAGCAACGCCGATCCTGCCATTTGCATCAACAAACAGTCTCCCCGACCCATTAGTCGAGATGGCTACTTGGTCTGCCGCAGGAAAGTAAACCCCGGTGTTGACATCGCCACCCTGAAGAGCAGGTGTAGTCGCGTCTCCATCAACACCACTGATACCAGTTGATCCGTTAATTGAAATAGACATCAGACCACCACCCAGTTAGAGCCATTAGGAACAGTGACCGTGACTCCGCTAGCAACTGTTACCGGACCAGCAGTCATTGCATTTTTATTAGTTGTAATTGTGTAGTTTGTGTTCACTGTCTGATCGTTTTCATAAAATACTTGATCACCACCACCACCAGTAGCTCCGGCACCTACACTTGTCCAGGTACTTCCATCATAACCTTCAAATTGATTAACATCACTATTAAAGCGAATGTAACCAGCAGAAGGTGTAACATCTCTTTCTGCAGTTGTACCTGAAGGTAGTTCAGCAGAACCAGTAGTAGATGTTTGTGGAATATATCCGTCAATTGTTTGACCAGCAGCAAAAGTAATAGCGCCAGTCATGGTGCCGCCTGTCAGCGGTAGTTTATTTGCAATTGCGGTGTCTTGAGTTGAATTAGCACTATCTACGTAGTTCTTAGTCGCTGCATCCTGTGATTGAGTAGGGTCAACAACATTTGCAATCCTATTGCCAGACATGTCTAAAATGTCAGCAATAGTAACGTTACCTGTACTATCTAGGATAGAGCTACCGTTTAAGTCTAGGTTTGCACCAATAACTGCGTTACCACCTGGATTAACTACAAGGTTTTGTAGATCTACATTAAATGATCCAGTAGAGACAAAGATTGCATTACTTTGCTGATCAACAGTAAAGAAGTTACCGATCTTAAACTTACCATTATGGTCAGTAATAGCAGTCCAAATTTTACCGTTATTCAGCTCAACAACTTGATTGCTTTCAACAGGTACACCACCATTCTCAGGAAGTGCTGAGTAATTAGTACCACTACCAACATACTCCATAGTATGACCGCTAGAAGCAATCATAGAACGAAGATAGAACTGAACAGCAGCACCAGTTAATACTGCACCGTCAAGACCAAGGTTTTGAGAACGATCAGCAGGATCAGGACGGCTAATAACAACATCCCATCCAGCACCATTAGGAGTGGCAGAAAGAACAGGATAAGTATTACCACCAATGTCTACAAGCATATTGCTTTGAGGACGAGTGGCAGAGCCATGCCAAGGAGAGCCTGCTACAGGCGTATCAATGGTAAAGGTGGTGTCATTATCGTTAGCATCTACAGTGGTCACAGCGGTGAAGATAGCGCTGGTAGAGCGACCAGCTGCAACAAGACCATAACGACCAAAGTCAGTAGTAGAAGCAGCAAGGTTAGCTTGACCACCGTTAAGTGCTTTAATGTGGTAATGGTTAAAGAAGGCATAGCTGCTGGTACACTGGGCGTAACCATTGTTAGTAACAAGGATACCAGGACCATCAAGACCCACATGGGTGTAGCTATCACACACCATTGAACGTAGTGGAGAGCTACTATCAACAACAGAACCATCAACAAGCAAACCACCACCAGTCATAGCAGAGTCTGTATCACCAGCACTACCACCAGCAGGTGTATGAGCGTTAAGGTTAGAGTTATCAATCTCCGAATCAGAGAAGTTAGTACAATTCTGAATATAAGGAGACTTATAAATCATAGCTCCAGGGTAGAACGAAACGTTCCAACCTTGAGTAGCAGGGAGACCGTAGGTAACATCTTCGTCAATAGATCCTACCTCACCCCGTACACCACTTGCCTTAACACCAGTAAAGGTCAAGTTCTGCAGGAATGTACCACTATTGACACGGAACAAACTGTTGGTCTCAGTAGCAGGAGTAGGATGGATGACACAACTACGAAGAGCTGTACCAATAATCGACACATCCTTTTTAGTAATGTCAATTGGAGCAACTTCTTGGTAGACACCAGGAGCCACTACAACAACACTACCATCGCCGTAGATAGCATCAGCATTAATCTGGTTAATAGCTGCCTTAATAGTCGCTTTAGGACGGCTAATACGATGACCATCGTTGTTATCATCACCAGCAGTAGCATCTACATAAACAACCTTAGGCTGGTTAATGAACGCACCACCAGAGGCAACAGCAAGCCAGTTACTACCATTCCAAACAGAAACAGTCAGGTCTTGGTCATTCTGAAGCCATGTCTTACCAACAACCCAATTAGAACCTGTAGGTTGGGTAGGAGACACAATCGTGTCAAACCGTTGAGCAGCAGCAAAGGTTGTAGGAAGACGTGTATCACTCAGCCATGAAGGACTACCTGCTTCTTGTTCAGCATAGGTGATGATGTCTTCATCTTTGATCTTACTGAAGTCAACAGAGTTGTCAGCAAGACCAACAGTAATTGTACCATCACCATCATCAGTAATGGTTACACCATCCGAACCTGCAATATCATTAGTAATAGCAGTGTCGATACGTTGATCAATAGACCGAGTAGTAGCAATATAATCATCACTACTTACCCAAGCTTCACTACTAATTAGAGTGTCACCAATTTCATCTTGGAATCGAGCATCAATAGCAGCTGTAGTAGCTACCTTTTCATCAGAGCTAACCCAAGTGTTGGTTGACTTAATGGTTTCTGTTTCATTATCCCAAGTGTTATTATCTGTTTCTTGGGTAACAAAACGGATCTGCTCAAAGTTATCGTTAAGATCCTGAGCCCGAATAACGGACCCAGGAGCAAACACAGCACGAGCAGTATCAATGTCCGTATCACGATAAATACGGACAACGACACCATCAGCTGGAGCTGTGTTAAACCTAACTACACTGCCTGTAGGAAATGTGTATGCATTTGTATTGACACCATTAAGGCTTACCTTAATGTCAGTGTCCTTATTTAGATATTCAAATGTAAAAGTGAAGTCTGTTTGACCTGAAGTAGGACCACCAGGATCACCAATTGGAAGAAATACGTTTTCAGTTACAGCCATTGTTAGGTGTGTAAGAGGTTAATGCGGGTGGCATTAATAAGACATACGTTGTTTCATGTCCTTAAGGAACCGATCAGCTCCTTCAATATCACCAACCTGTAGGAAGTTCTCAACAGTTTGGTTCTTATAAACTTTTTGTTGAATACCATCCCTAGTAGAGATTTGAGATTCAGCAAGACGCATAGAGGAACGTAGAGCAGCATCCAAATACAAGTGAATAGGCTTAAACTTCTCTACATCAGGAGTCAGACCTCTATTCCTTGCTTCTTTAAAGTCTTTACGGAATTGCTTACCATCCTCACTTTGCATGATGCGTTGAATTTCTGCTTTAAACAGACGCTGCTTACCCATCATACTAGTGACTTCAGAACGTTCTTCGTTGCTGTACTCTACACCGCGACCATTAGTTTTAAGTGTAGGACGACCATCGTACTCAATGTCAATAAGGAACTGCTTCTCAGGAGAGATGTCACCATTTACCTTCCAAGGCATGTACGTATTCCATACACGTGCCCAGAAGTTTGGAGGTGCTCCAACTGGACCACCATCAATCCAGTCAGCAGCATCAGGTAGATTCTGCTTAGCAACAGGAAGACGATTAGAAACCAGATCAAAGAAGTTATTCTCAAGCTCCTTCTTATTAGGAGTAATGAGACGACCAAACTCAGCCATCAAACTAGAGCCGGGCATGGCAGCGCTAGTAGCAAAAGAAGAAGTCCAGCGGTTAATAGCACCAACATCACCACGGATAACGTCATTAAGAGGCTCCAAAGCAGCCAACATAGACTTATCAGTAATAGTAGCACTAAGAACAAAGCCAGCAGCACGAAGATTCTCTGCAAGATCAGCAGAATTAAGGACATCAAAGTTATCCATAATGTTTGCTGTCAACGCAATCCAGTCACTAACACCAGGAATACCATCGTAGCTAACCCAATTACCACCAGGTACACGGATAGAACGAGGCTGCCAGTTAGCGTCACGACGTAGACGTTGCTTCTCTTTGTCATAAAGACCATCACCAGTAAGACGATCAGACATAAAGAGACCAACAGCACCCATCACACTCATTGTGCCAATAGCCTTACGTCCCTTCAGAATTGCACGTTCTGTGTTGTAGACACTCTCAATGTTCTCCATAGTATAATCAATACCACGAGAAGAAAGGAGTTGCTCTACTTCAACACCAGACATTTGCTTGAATGGACGATCAAAGGCATTTACCTTATTAATAAACAGTCCAACAGGATTATGACTACCAAAGTAAGTAGCCATATTCAAAGGAGTCTTAGTAAAGAGAAGGAATGGTTTGAGGATAGGAGCAGTACGAATAAGACCAGAAAGAGCATCATTGGCTGAGTTATCCAAAGCCATGGAGATCTCACCAGATGCATAACGTACAGCAGAGTCTGTAATGTTATCATTTTCGTCAAACATTGCAGAATATACCTCTTTAGATAGCTGATCAGAAGCTTTCTTATCAAGAGGAATTACACCACTTTTAGTTACAGTATCCCAAGCCTTACCACGTGCTTCCCAGTTAGCAACAACAGCTTGAGTGAAGCCATCAAATGCCTGCATACCACGTTGACCAAAGCGAAGCCATGGATGCATTGCAAGGTCATTCTGTGCCTCTACAATAGACATCATTACTTGAGGACCATACTCACCTTGTTGTGCTTTAGCATCAGCAAACTGACTAAGTAGCTCTAGTTGCTTTTGATCTGCTACACCTGTATCTTCACGCAAAGCCATCACATAAGGATCAGAAGCAGACCTACGGAAGACCTGATTCATGTAACCTAATGCATTAGTAAGTGTATCCCAAGCAGCAGAGTATTGGTACCAACCCCTACGAACACTAGCCATGTCTCCGTTAATTACAGCACCAGCCATCTGAGAAATAGGACGCTCAGCAAGCAAAGCAATGTTAGAAACACCTGCCTTTGTAGGAGTACCAACAGCAGAAAGAGTAGAGTTATAAACGTTAGACCAGAAGCCACGCATTACAACAGAAGGAATGTCAGGCTCACCATCAAAGAAAGCTTTATTAATAGTACCTAAAGAGTTGCGTACATAGTTGTTAAGCTTAGAGATTGTGTCTACCTTACCATCAGTAAACTCATACGCCATCATCAACGGAGCAAGCATCTCAGGACGTTCTGCCTTTACTTCACGAAGAGTGTTAATGGTTTGCTTGGCTTCAGCTTTAATACGTGCAATAGACTTAAGGGTTTCATTCTCTTCGTTCTTAATCGTATTCTGAATACGCTTAGCATAACCAGCATCAGCAGCTTCGCTACCTTTCATCGTAAGACGATTCCACAGGTTAAGCATATTCAATGCACGACCACGAGAGTATGAAGTCATACCCTTTTGTGCCATCAAGAATTCAAGACGATCAAGGATCTGTTCTTGTGCCCGATCAACAGCAGCAGTACCATCCATTAGACGTACACCTTGAGCCATGTCAGAAACCTGACCAGCAAAAGAGGTGCCAACATATGCCTGAGCACGCATAACATCCATGTTAGCGTAGTCATCCATCAACTTATTAATAGTCTGGAAGACAGCAGCATAAGCCTCACTCTTCAGTACAGGAGCACCTGTATCTACATCAATACCTTGCCACTTCTTAATTGCCTGTTGAAGCTCAGGCGTATCCATCCTGTAGAAATCCATAGCCAGATCTTCACCGGCACTCATGATTTCTTTGTGGGAAATGTACTTACCCGAAGCAGTCTTGTAGCCATACTCACCAGCATCTTTCAGCTGAGAGGCGAGACCTTTAATAATAGTCTCCATACCTTCAGGTACTTCAAGACCAAACTTAAGTGCAGGTTCAGAGATGACGCTACCTACACGACCATAGACACTATCAATATTGTTGTTAATACGTACTACATCAACTGAAGCTCCAACAATACCTAGTGGATCTACAGAACGAATGCCTGATTCTTCATAACCATAAAGGTCATGGACACCGAGCATCGGCTCATCAAGGTTAGCATTCTTAGAGAAGTTGTACTCACCAAGCTCATCTAAAGCGTCTGAGCGACGTGCAGCAGACTCTGCAATAGCCTCCTCGATGTCATCAGCAGCTTCGGTACCTAAGTTCTTTGAGAACCATGCTGTAGCCTTTTCTGACTCGGGTACCCATTGAGTAGAACGAACTACTCCACGAATGCCTTTGACAACTTTAGCCACACCCTCGGCAACATCAACAAATAAACCGAGTCCAACTCCTTCTACTACGTTTTTAGTACGTTTTAAATCCTGGCTATCGCTATCTAATGTAGCAATATCATCAGAAATCCAACCAAATTGAGCTGGAAAGTTCTTTTTAAGTGTACCAGTCAGGTTATCATCAGTTTGGTTAGGTTCTGCAACATAATCGACTGCCGCACCAACACCAGCTGAAAATAGTTTAGGTGCAACCCATTTAACAAAAGGGTCTTGTAGCATTTTCGCTTTACTTGCGCTGCCAACACCTTTAAGAGCCGCACCACCAACACCACTTAAAATAAGTGTAGGAGCAACTATACTGCTAATCTCCCTAATTCCTTGAGTAATATCACTTTGAAACTTAGGAAGTTTCTGTACCTTACCATCAGGACGGAATGGATTAACTATTCCAGGTACTTCCTTAGTAGGAAGAATGTTGATAAGGTCTACACCAAAGTCAAGAATACCAGTAGGTATAGCCACTGCACCTTCTAGTGTTTGCCTAGCGAGACCACCAATGTCAATACCGCCTTCTTTTTTAGGCTGTTGTTCTTGCTCTTGACCCGTAGGTTGAGCAGGTTGTTGCGTGGATCCTTGAGGCTGTTGAGGAGCAGCTTCAGCAGCCGCTTGCTGTAGCATTTGCCGACGTGCCATGTCCTCCATGAGTTGCATGTCACGTTGACTTTGCTCTGCTTGCAGCATCATCCGCTGCTCCTCTTCTGCCGTCATGTCTGGCGTACCAAACAGGATCTCTTGCGTGAGATCGTCTTCGTTCATTATTGTAAGGGATTAAATCCAATTACTGCATTTGCTTCAGCAGACCACTGTGCTTCAGCTTCTCGATCATATGGAAGATTTAAGGGAGGTGCTACATCAATTGCATAACCTTTACCATGTGCTCCAGGATCACCAGGTCTAATGTAAGATGTAACTCGGTAACCCTTGGATTCATACAACTTTTTAGCTTCCATAGCTTGTTGCTTAGTAGCAAATTCGTAGTGGTTATGATAAGCTTGTCCACCATGACCAACTGGATCGTAGATAACACTACCAGTATTCATGCCTTGGATAGCTGGATCACCGCTAACGTACTGCTTAACAGCAAAGGTATTCCGCATTGTTGTTGTAGATCGTAGCTGTGAGACATCTCCATATTTAGCTAGTGCTTTGGAGAATTTAGCCATATGATTAATAGTCTCTTGAGGAAGTGGTCTTCCTTGTGTAAGGTATTCGTCGAATCTACCAGGACCAGCATTATAAGCACCAGCAGCTTTTACAGGATCACCATACTTCTTAAGCAGTTGATTGTAATAAGAAGTACCATAATCAATGTTTGCTCGCGGATCAGCTCCTCCTTTATATTGAGGGTGGTACGGAGGATAAATTTGCATCAAACCAATTGCACCAACTGAAGACCCAGCATTAGGGTTCCAGCTGCTTTCAATCTCAATAAGTGCAGCAATATAATTAGGTGCCACTCCATATTTTTCAGCAGCAGCCACCACCATAGGACCGTACCCATTAGGAATCCTAGTCTCATCAAATTGACGAGTAGAGACCATAGCCCTAGTAGAGATCTCAGGAGTACCATAAGCGTCCAGCTTCCTCTTCAGTTCAGGGCTAGCCTGAGCATTAAACTTCATGGTAGATTCAGGAAGCTGCATCATCGGTAGACCAGCAGCAACACGTTGACGGTTAATTACCGTGAACGGGTCAACGCCCATTTGTCTGCCAATATAAACAGCCATTGGATCCATTTTAAAGTTAGGCTTAGAGGCGTTTTCTTCTATCGCCCTTAGCTCTTCATCATTAAATATAGCTCCAGGGGTATTTAGAATATCTTTTTTAAGAGTTCTGATGTTTTGCTGAATTCTACCAAGACGCTCTTTAGAAACATTTGATGGTGTTACTATCTTAGAAAACTCAGCATAACCACCTACACTATCAAAAAACTTAGCATTTTGAATCTGTGCTGAGAACTTACTTTGAACAAAAGAAAGCGCAGCTTCTACAGCATTCGGATCACCAACTGCAGAAAGCTCTTGATACTTGCGATAGAACTCATTGTGTAGCTTCTGCTCCATTAAAGGAACAGTCCAATGGGGTTTACCTCCAACAACTTTTGCAGCTACTTGTGGAGGACTCTGAACCAAAGTAGACAGAGCTTCCAGTTGAGGTTTAAACTGATTATTAGCAGCACGATCAGCACTCACTCTCCTAGCAGCAGCACGATACTTATCTGCAATCCTACCTGGAATGCCCATTTGATTAAGGCGTTCCTCAGTCAATTGACCAGAATCTTGTAGCTTATTTAGGGTTTCTGTGATCGACTGCTCATAAAGAGCGTTAGTACTTTCGTTCTTCTCAAGAGCATCGAGAATAGTAGTAGCTTCTCCAGGTAGTTCTGGGAACAAGTCACGGAGCCTTAGGCGTGCATTCTGAATATCTTCATTAGAGAAACCACCAGGGTTATCACGAAGCATCTGTGCTAGATCAACCTCAGCTGCATGGTACCTAGCTTTTTCTTCGGCTTGAGTAAGGTTGTAGTCCTGCAAAGCACCTCTACGTGCTTCTTTAAATGACTGCATCAGTTCTAACAACTTTGGATCATTCTTATTGAATTCGCCAAATGTAGTCTCTGTACCATCATCTAAGGTCATAGGAAGACCCATGAGCCTTTGTAGCATTTCTTGTCCATTTTCCCACCTATTGGGATCCATAGACATACTACCAAGAACCTTGTAAAGTAATGCTTTCCTAGCAGCTCTTTGAGCGCCTGCTGGTGCTTCTTGAATGTTTAGAAGAGCGGCTTCAATACCACCACGATCCAAGGTTTGCTGCATACCACGGACAAGGTTTTCCTCTACCTTTCCATCAATAAACTTACGAGATGCTGCATTAGCAGCTGTCATTACTTGATTTTCGTAAGCTTTAATTAGAGGATGAAGATAAGCAGCAGCTACCTTTGGATTAATTTCTAGAGCGCCAGACTCTCTAAAATAAAGACCACGTTGTTGGCTGAGGATCTCTGTAACAGCTTTAGGTTGATTGGTAGCCATTGCCTCAGAAAGGCTAATTTCTTGACCATCAACTGTGTACTTAGTATCCCAGTTTTCTGTAGAGTAAGTAGCAAACCCTGCGCCAATATTTTGAGTTAACTCTTTACTATCGTTCCAATACTTAGCATTGCTATGCTTCATTAAGTATCGGACATGTTGGATAGATGCACCACTATCGAGAAGACCTTTAATGAATTGGTTCTCATTAAGAGATTGATCAGTGAGGTTCTTATCTAGTTTGTAGATCTCTTGAAGACCTTTGAGGTCTACACCTGTAGCATAGATAGCTTGATGGACACCTAGTTTAATACCTTCTTCACGTTTCTGGTAGAAAGTATTGACGGCTTCAAATGCTGTATTAGAGAATGAAGCAAGGGATTCAAGAGTCTTCAGTTCTTGAGCACCTTGAATCTCAGCATCACGAATAGTTTGCCGATAGTTTCCTTGAATTTGATCTTGAACACGCTGTCGGTTTTGTTGATCTAATTTAAAGATCATGTCCCGATTGCCTGCTTCCACACGCTGAGCATTCTCCATTGCTGCAGCGTAGCGGTTCCTATTCTGAATGTCAAAATTCATTGCACGCTCCATAGCACGCATGTAATTCTGACCTTGTTGTAGGTATTTTCCAGTCTCGTCAGGAACTTTTATAGGATCAAACCCCTGAGGACTGGCATAGCTTTTAAATTGTGCCATTTACTTAAAATATCCCAGAAGTTAATTTAGATCCAAAAGGACTCCCTCCAAAAGACATGCCGCTTGTATCTACACCAAAGTCACCGCCAAAGCTAGGAGTAAAGTTCATAGCACCTATAGCAGTTTTGGTAAGACCAGGAAGAGCTGCTCCAAGACCCGCCATAAGTGGGCTTTGACCACCAACATAACCCCGTTGTGGTCTAATGCTATTCCACAGCTTCTTATCAAATTTCATAGGATCTTGAAGGGTAGGACGAGGTAGAGGCAGCGGTTTAGGAACAGCAGGTGGCATCATAGGCTCAAGCATAATACTTGCAATAGCATTAAGATCAGCTTGATACTTACCAAGAGCAGCTTGATTGCGCATTGCTTTACCTTGATTACCAAGACTAACACGAGACGCCGCAAGTTGTGCTTTATCCAAGTAGAACCTGTCGTTAAGCTGTTCTAGCTTCACATTA
>Ga0208161_1000967_pt1 | contig 15800 bp, 19 predicted proteins | sample CB_VirMetaG_3_FD_184538 | JGI IMG/M metagenome (GOLD analysis project Ga0208161, IMG submission 184538) | Freshwater to marine saline gradient viral communities from Chesapeake Bay - CB_1508_1S Viral MetaG (SPAdes) (version 4) | ecosystem: Environmental > Aquatic > Marine > Coastal | place: USA...
AAAATTTCATTACCTGACCATTACTGTCAGTATCATATGTGTGTCTACTCCAATATTTTTGCTGAAGATTTCTAAGATAACCTTCTGCTTTAGGAGGTGACATATTACCTACATCTACATTGAATACTAACTTCTCAGGTGCTCTTACTAATCTATATATAACAATTGCATCCTCAATGAGAGATAATTGTCTATAAGCTCTTCTAGCATTCTCTAAGTAAGGTAATCTAATTGTCTTATTGTCATTCCAAATACCAGAGTTGATATAAGTAACCTGATTTTTATCCATTGGAATGAGTTGCATATCCTCAACCTTAGTTGGGTTTTGTTCATTAAAAACAGGCTTTCTTAAAAGGTAACCTTGAATAATACTATTTTGAATATTACCAAAAATCGGATCGATAAGTTCAGTAGGTATCTGAACAGTACCTAAAATACCTTCATGAGGATGATCTTTATGAATAATATGCTCCCAATAAACCTCGCCTTCAACTAATAATTGTCTGAAATATTCCCATCCTTTATGCTCTAAATCAAAATAACTAACAAACTTTTGAAATTCGTCTTGTAGTTGTTTTTGCTCATGTGGTTTAAACTCTCTATGAATAAATTGTAGTTTAATTATTTCACCATTAGCGTCTTTGTTAATTACTTCATCACAAATTTCATCAAGAGCATCAGCAACCTCTGCAAAAGCTGCCATTACCCTATAATCACGAATTCTTGCTGCTTTATCCTGTTGGATATTTGCATACATGAACTCCTGAAAGCCTTTGTCCATTGCGATATCACCAACTGCGCTATTATTAATAGGTGTTGATGATGAAATAGATTGTCTCTGTAAAGCATCTTCTCGTCTACTACCTTCGCCTTGAAACAATTTATATTTGGGATTGACGTCATTAAGTGTGTCAACAGTTTGATATGACTGATAAGGAAGTCTGCTTTGCACATACTTCATTAACGAACGTCCGAATGTATTTTTGTTTCCTTGTCCCATATAATGTAATTACGCTAATTGTTTCCAAATATTAACTCTATTAATAGTGCCGTCTCCACCTAATTGACTATTAATTACTGACTGCACTTCATTTAAAAAGGCTGATTGAGCATAATTTGGTCCTGCAGGTGCAGCATCGCGTGTCATAGATAGAAGTAATACTTCACCGTTATAAACTAAAAACCACGGGTTACCACTATCTCCTGAATATAACCCATATGGGAACCATAATGTACGATCTGGTAATAACGTACAAGCTGTACTTAAATTAGTTGTAGTATTTAAGGTAATTCGGTTACCCCCAGATGTTGAACCACAAGACCATGGTAATATTTGGTTATTTAATCCTACAGCAAATGCATTGTCTAAGCATGTTGTTGTTCCAAAAGATCTACCGCCACCGACAATAATAGGGAATGAAAATGCAGGTATGGATTCACCTCCAGAAAAGTTTTTCAGTTCTGCAAATTTATATATTTTAATATCCGGGTCAGTAATAGGAGCAGCTAATTTACCAATAGCAACATCAGTATAATACCCATTTAATACAGAAGTCTGATTAAAATAACATCCCTGTAAACCATCACTGTTCGTTGCAAAACAATCAATTGTAGCTTTTACGCAATTACCATCTGGTTTAATAAAATTGATATTATATCCTGTAATTAACCCTCCATATTGAGAATCTCCGGGTACTTGATTGTGTGGTGTATTGTGAGCAGCTACTAGAAAATGTCGATCGGTAATCATAATGTAATTTGAAAACTCGACATTTAAAGTACATGCTCCGTTTTGATAGAAGTTTGAACTGTTTCCACAACATGTTACAGTTGAAAATGACTCTGCATTTAAACACGTCCAGCATGCTGCGTATGATACACCTGACACATTAACAATATTTCTATTTGGATAGATCCACGAAGATGTATTGATATTACCACCACTACAATTGATATAATTATATGTAAATGAATTAGCTGCGGTGATAGAACTAACTGAATTTAATCCAAAACTACTAAATGTTGTATTTGTGTTATTTACAAATGGTGTATAACAATCTATGTAACCGCTAGTAGGTACTGATGTTGGTGATATTGCTTGAGTTCTAGTTTTTGTTCTTGTTCTGGTTTGTGTATTTGTTCTCGTCTGAGTTGGTGTCGGTGTAGGTGTAGCACAATTAAAAGTCAATGTAGGTGTCTTTGTTCTTGTTGGTGTTTGAGTAGCTGTTCTAGATCTTGTACAAGTAGGTGTTGGTGTTGAATAACCACTTACTGTAGGTGAATTAGATTTAGTTAATGTATAAGTTGCGGTTTGGGTTCTTGTTCTAGATTGGGTAGCCGTCTGTGTTCTTGATCTAGTATATGTTGGTGTATATGTACGAGATGCAGTAACGCCGGGTGTTGGTGTAGGTGTTTGCGTTCTAGATCTTGTATAAGTTGGTGTTTGCGTTCTTGTTCTAGTGCATGTTCTAGTTTGGGTTGCTGAATTCGTTCTCGTTTGAGTTGCGGAAATTGTATTAGTAGCAGTTGCTACTGGTGTACCTGATCTAGTAGGTGTTTGTGTTCTTGTTAAAGTTCTGGTAATTGTAGGTGTAGGTGTATGTGTTTGGGTGTTAGTACGAGTAGACGTAGCAGTAATTGTAAGTGTAGGAGAAAATGTAACAACAGGTGTTATAGTAGGTGTTTTACCTGGTATTCCATGTACATTTGCTTTCGACCAATTAGAACCTACTTGAGGTCCTGGATTAGCACTTCTTATTAAGTCTCTAAATGTAGGTATTCCTGCCACATTATTATTTATCTATAATCTATTAATTTAAAATAAACATTATGCGTTAGTTGGTGTCCTAGATCTTGAAGGTGTTCTAGTTCTAGTAGGAGCTTGAGTACTGGTTTGAGTAGCGGTTCTAGTTACGGTGGGTGTTTGGCTTCTAGTTCTAGTTAATGTAGGTGTTTGCGTGGGTGTTACAGATGAAGTCACTGTGTTTGTAGGTGTTACTGATAAAGTCGGGGTAGGTGTTGGTGTATTAGTAGGTGTTCTCGTTACAGTAGCAGTAACAGAAACAGACTTAGTTTGAGTGGGTGTAAATGTAGGTGTTCTTGTTTGTGTAGGTGTGTTGGTTGTAGTTCTTGTTTGTGTAGGTGTAGCACCTGGTGTATATGTCACTGTAGGTGTTGGTGTAACTGAAACTAAACGCGATTGTATGTAAAACGGGCTATCGTATGTATTATTACCATAACCGTCACCAGGAAAAACTAGATAACCACCAGGGCCAGTTAAAATAAATCTAAAATGACCGGTTGCTAAACCTGATAATGCTCCCAAACCAACCTCTACAGTACTTGAATTTACATCAAAGTAAGGTGTTATACCTAAATCAGATACATCATAACCTGAAAATGCAGGATAAGTTGATGATAATGTTCTTAAATTAGAATATAAATCAACACTGCTTAAATTTGCACTTGAAAGAGAGTCAGATAAAAATGAAGTTTCAGCAGCACTTAGATAAACTTGATAAGTAGATGGTAACCCTAACGTATTACCATTATCACCTATCTTACCTATGTAAGGAGACTTAAAAACAAAAGTTCTTTGAAATTCACTGTAAATTAGTTTATTACTTGAATCACTCTTAACATTAAATTTTTGTCCGAATCTTTTCATTATGATTGGTTTAACTCAAATGCTTCAATTTCATTTTGAGTAGCTGAAACGGTTACTGTTTCGGTTATAGCAGATAACCCTGATAACTGGGTTCTTAAAGTTGGGTAATTATCTAATGTTAATACTGTGCCTGTATTTTCAGTTCCACTAACAGCATAGAAATTAGAATTAACAACGTAAATATTATCAACAGCATTCTGAGCAGCAGGAAATATCCAACCTTTTATAGTAAATGTGGTATCAGCTGTAACTCTAGCTTTATCTGATGCATTTAATTCTAAAGGATAATCTAAATTAATATTACCACTCCATAATACTTCACTTCTTATTTCTTGCTTTTGAGATAAATCAGATAATCCTGCTGGTACTGGCCAGCTTATAATAATATAGGGATTGTTATAAGGAATAAAATTAGATAAGATTTGATCCATATCTAATTGATATCTAGTAATAATAGAGAAATTAATATCTATGTTTACCGGTGTAGGAGCATTATACTTACTACTTACATTTTCATTACCAAAGTAAAAACTATTAACATCGGGTAATTTATTAAAAACTCTTTCATTGTCTCTAGTAATACTAGCTACATTAATAGTAACTACAGGTAATGTAATAGTTTTAGCTTTATTAACTATATCATATAATACGCGTTGTTTAGGAGCGTAAAGATATCTAACAAAAATTCTATCTTTTTGCTCTCGATTCTTATTATATCGACCAATAACTATACTATCAAATGCATTAGCAAATTGTATAATAAGATCTTGTATTTCAAAGTATGTTGACTTCCAACGCATTGAAAATATTTATTCATTTCAACCGCTCAATGAAATGTTCTGGTAGTTTATCTTTATTATCTAGCAGCAGTTTACGAGCTTTACCGTCAATTACATATGTAACTGAGTAATCAGCTTTAGATCTAGTGCATCTACCGGTAGTCTGAATAAATGCACTTAAAGTCTTTTGTTGATACCATTCAGGATCTAATTCAGCCATCTTCTTGATACGTTTATTACCAAGGGGTGGAAATGGTGTTTTAACAATAATCTGGAATCTACCTTTATCACCATTTAAATCGGTACCAAATGTAAGTGATGGTGATACTAATACAGTAGGCTTATCGGTTGTAAAATGATCATCGAGTATTTTTTCATTATTAGCTGATTCTTCTCTAAACAAAAATCTATCACCTTTAAGTTTCTGTTGTAGGTATTTGCATATATCTAATGAATGAGTATGAATAATACCTTTCTCATTAGGATGGTTATCAGCTATAGCTTGACAATACCTAGCAATCTTCGGTAAGTTCTTTTGTAAATTACTATAGTTAAGTTTAGGTTCAGTCATCAAATATATTGGAGACTTATTTGGATCAAATGCAGACGGTGTTTCAATGTATTTGTATCGTTTGATACCTAATGTCTTAGCATATGATGCATGATCTGTGATAGTAGCTGACATTAGAAGAATATTATCCCCATAATCAAATAGACTACTAGATAAATTATTAACCTTCAATGGAGTAAAACTTACACCATTCTTAGTAAAGTCTACAATATACTCACACTTATGCCAAGTTTGCTCAACAGTAGAAAGATTACCATGTAGATTACGCAAGTACTTTAATCTAGCAGCTTCAGGTTGAGACAATGTCATCACTTTATTATTATTTCTACTAGTAAGTGATTCAATTGTTTCGGTAATGTTAAAGATAAGGTTAGTTAACCATCTATACTGAATGTCATACTTATCAGATTTAAGAATAGTATGTTCAACGTTTATAAGATTTAATCTAGTGTAATCAATATGAGCACTAAATCGTCTTACCAATTCATCCTCAAGCTCAGATGCCTCATCACAGATAAGAAAGTTTTTACGTTTAACATGACCAGGTAGACTTAAAAACATTTTGTAATTAAGAACTGAAAACTGACTAGTTAAAGCGTGATTACGATTTGTATAATAGTTGCAACAACCTTTACCCCAGCACTCTTGTTTAAGATTTTTAGTATATGTACAAGGTGCTGTATCGACATCAAATGTATCATCTATATCACAAAGATAATTTTGCTTGCCTTTCAATATATCGATATCATCAAATAATTTCTTATATTGATCTTGAAGCTGTTTTGTAATTGTTAATGCAAATGTACCGAACGATGGTTCAGATAAACAATCAGCTTCATTAGTAAAATTACCTGCAAAGTCTTGAGCGTAAGCAGCATAAGAGTTAATCAGATCTTTAAATGCTGCGGTAGGTCTTGCACTTACATTACCAAGTGTTCTAGGTACAAAGCTTTTACCTGTACCAGTAGGAGCAGAAGCTATAACAAATCTATAACCATCATTGAAAGCTTTTTCAATTTCTTTGATTAGTTTAACTTGAGATTCAGATGGATTATAACCATAAGGAAATTTACTCAGATATTTACTAAACATATATCATGAGTATATCTCATCTACTATAGAATCAAAGTCTGTTTTTTTAGTATTAAGTTGTACGTCTTGAATCTGATGTTCTGCAGCTGCTTTTAAGAAAGAAGGGGATGCATCCTTTAATGTACAAGGACACATTTTATAATGATCTGTTTTTAGATCTTTACCGGTGTAGCCTTTACCTAAACATTTTTTACAATTTGATTTGGGTATGTTAGTAATCTCGAGTTGACCACAATCTAGATTTTTTGTATATTTTTCATCTAGTTCGTATATAACTCCGCTAAAAACGCTAAAATATTTTTTCATACAATTTTCATTACCATCTGAACATCATAAAATTTTGAGTTCTTTTTTGGTTTAAAGTTTTTTGCCTTAACAAATTTAATAGGGTCATTATGAGTAAGAGTATCAAGTCTGTAATCAAAAAGAATGTGTTTTTTATTTGATACTAACTCATAAGGATATGGAATTTCAAATGTTTTTATTCCGCCTTTTTGTATTTCTAATTGAAAGCAAATAAAAAAGTCTTTAATAGAAATATTAATAAGTTTACCTCTTTTAATTACCTTTTCGTTAATTACAAAATTAACGTTATTCAAAAAGAAATTTTTAAAATTTTGTTCAACCTCCTCTATAACTTTGATTATCATGTGTTTTGGAAATTAATTTTTTGTTCTGCAGTCAACGTCTGTAGATTTTCTGTAAAATATTTCCAAAACTCTTCATTAGCAGGAATTGTTCTTACTAAGTCTACTGGTTGACTGCAATTTACTTGCCGATAATTCTGCATAAAAATATCCCATGTAATAATAAGATCTTTTATAGCAGGGTTATAATTTGGTAATCTTGAGGTAGGTCTGTAGTTAAGTGTTAGCTTACCATTTTCACTATTAAGTAGAGTAAAACTATTAGTGCAGAGCATTCGTCTTGTTAATGGCTTACCCTGCACCGGAACACGTCTGTTGAATTTTATTTCACAGACGTTTTCTTTTAAAATAGTTATAAGTTGTCCTCTACTGACTAACATTAGGTTTTACAATTCCAAAAATTCTAGCTTCGTTTAAGAATAACCCTTTCTTAACATTACCTATACCGTCAACGTCGAGGTTATTAATAGGAATACCAAGATTGTTTGGAAACATAACATGGTCGCCAACATTGACATATTCACATTTAGTACCTTTAAGTAATACTTCCCCAATACGCCATGCTTTAGTATCAGCGTTAATTGGAACGAGAATACCGTTACGAATGATAGCAGTACCATCATCGTTAGAGTCTACATAACGAACAAGGATAACATCTTCCATCAATGTAGAAAGGGAATACCCCATCAAGGTTGAATCAAATCCTTGCGTGGGGTCTGATAAGTCGATTAGACTCTTTTTAGGAGCTAATAAGTCAATACTTTTTTCTGCCTGAGACATGTAAAGACTTATTAGCCTTACATATTATTTCAATGCTGATTTAATTTTAGTTATATCTATTTTACCTGAGTCGAGATATTGTTCAACTTCACGTCTAGATATTTCAAAACGTTTAGCAAGAAACTTTACTATCTCATCGAAGTTATTGATATCTTTTCTTTTCTCTTTCTTGATATAATGAATACGACCAGGCGAACCTTTTGGTAATATTTTAATTAGATAATCATACCACTCTTTCTTTGTATCAAATACGTTGTAATGCTTGTTAGTAGTTTCATTTATAATCTGAGCATACTCAGGAGAGTACATACTCAACCATCTACAAACAATATAAGGAAGAAACTGATCTTCATCCTCAACGTTATCCAAAAGGTTACCCTTCTTAGTAACAATTATATCATTTAGAATTTCAAAGATATTAAGCATTACAATTACTTAATGATAACTTTAGACGTAGCAACGAACATATCATCATTCAATTCATAGAATGCTTTGTTTACTTCACTACAGAAATTATTCACTTGTTCGTCAGTAAAATTAGTACTAAATGCAAACGCAGGAGCCTTCTTACCAGCAACTACATTGATACCAGTATGACCAAGAGCAACACCATCTTTAACATACGTAATACTAACACTTACTTTACCTTCTTGTTGCGTAACACCACCTTGAGTAAATTCTTTCTGCACCATAATATCATCTCCATCCATATAGATAGGGCAATTTAGATATTCAGGCTTAGCTAGAATATTAGCAATACAAGTATTAAGCAATCTTTGATATGCTACTGCACCGAAAGGGTTATCTAGGATAGGAATCTCCCATAGAAAGTTAATTGAGTCATCACTCCAGATAAATTCTTGCTTATCTACATCTTCCTGATCGATCATTCCATCAGCAAGTACTTCCATAGGAGCTCTAAATGATACTAGATTACCAATAGGTAATACTTTATCTTTGAAAAACTTATATGCAAATCTGCTATGAAGAAGATTACCGTCATATTTTTCTACATTAAACATATAGTCATTATATCACCTCTGCAAAGAAGACCAACGTTTATGAGCGGCATTTATTATTTTTTTAGCATCCGATTTACCTAACCATCCATGAATTTTTACTTCTTTGGCTTCTAGGTCTTTATAATGTGAGAAGAAATTAAATGTAGTTGAAACCCAATGTGGGTCTAGATCTTTTAGAGAACGATAATCCTTTACGTGAGAAACAGGTACGGTAATAACCTTATAATCTTTATCACCATTATCATCCATATCTAGAACAGCTATTGGATAAACTTCTACTAGTGTACCAGTTTTGATAGGTACATTATTATAAACACATACATCTAAAGGATCATTATCTAAAGCTAAAGTTTGGGGAACAAATCCGTATGAACAAGTGTATCTCATACTACTATACAGGCATCTACTAAGTCTAAAGATACCTAATTGTTCATCATATTCATACTTAGCGTTTGTATCTTTCTCCACTTCAATTATGGCATTTAATCTTATAGGAGCATCTACACCAATTGGAATATCATTTACTAGATTCATAACTTAGGATACACAATTACAAAACCTTGATGTTTATAAACTTTTTTAAATTCGTGTGTGTTACCAAATTTATCGTATAAAAATGTTAAATCTTTTCCTGGATTAACTTCATCTAATTTTATGTTGTGATTGTGTCTTTCACAATGAGTATTAAAATCGGTAAGATTACCTTGAGTCACATCTTCATATATCCAAAGATCATCACAAATCATTGCATCTTGATATTTACCAACTCTTTCAGATATTAAATTAATTTCATCTTCTAATGGTAGATTTAAATTATAATCCATTTGTTTGATTTCATCATATGTTTTCATATGAGCATCACAACCTGGAAAATGAGCATCTAACCAAAATAAAATATTTTCATTTATTGTAGGTAAAATTTCTTTTAATACATCTGTAGAATGACCAGTAATAATTTCCACATTAGAGTGATTGGCAAACTTCTGTCTTGCTTTCTCAGCCACTTCAGGAATGATTTCAATAGATATAATTTTTTTGAAATTATATTTTAATGCATGTTCTACTCCTTCACCATATAAGGTACCTGTTTCAATAAAAACAGATGCATTATTTTTTTCAATAATTTCGTTCAGATTAAAAATGTTTATATTACCCATATTACCAATTAACTAAGTTCCATTTAATCTTTTTAGGTATATGTTTAATAACATTAAAGTTAGAAGGTACATACCTACTATAAAGATTAAAATTATTTCCTTTACAATTTAATTTTTCCATAAGGTACATAAAGCTTGTATCCACCATATGTATCTCAGAAGCATTTTCTAATACACCACACCAATCAAACAAATTTACCCCTTCATAATAAGCATTATGAATAATTCTTTTATTAGTGTTAACAGGTATAGCGTGTCTTGAAGATGTTGGAGGTGAACCGTAAATTTCACTCACAAAAACGTATTCACTACTTTTATCTAATGATAGTTTTTCAAATAATGCTTCTTCTCTCTCGTAATTTCTTTCAAACTCAAAATAATCTAATGCATCGTCTTCTTTCAAACCGACCATATGATATTTTGCTGACATAATGGTTAGTTTAGGGTAGTAAGTATCAGCAGAATTTATTTCTAAAATAGGAATTTTTTGTTTATAAAGTTCTTCTTCTTTATAATCTTTGATTGAAGTAAAAGTTAACCCAGGGTACTTAATATAATCACCTATATAACTAAAAACGTCATTTACAGGCCAGATTACTTCTTTAGCTTTACCGTCACTTAAAATACGTTTAGCTATTTTAAGACAATAAAAGATATCGCCTATACCTGCAGGTTGTCTTATATAATATTTGTCTACAATCTCATCCATGACGGGTAAAATAAATCTGTTGCATCTACTGATTCACCAAACCAAACTTTAGGACAATAAACGGAAGCTTTATCTTTAACAAGGTAACTAGCCCATGCACTAAAGCTACTATTGGCCATAATAAGTGAATCACAGTGTGAAAGAAGACATAATTCTAACATTTCATTTCCATTAACGTGAATATTAGATTTATCAAATTGAAATTGACTTAAGGTATTAACATCATCAGTACAATATAAGAAAACTGTATTATCTGGGTTAAACTGAGACATTGCACGTTTATAATATTTTTGATCAGGAATAGGAAAGATATCAGGGTTAACTTTATAATCTCCTCCTCTGGTGTGAACACCAACAACGTGCTTTCCTTCTTCTCTAAATTTATCTAATCTTGTGCTAACTTTAAGTGATAAGTCAAGTTTAGTTTCATCATCAAAAAAGGTAATTTTTTCTCTTATATCTTCTAAATGATCTTTAAAGTAAAGATAACTTTGAAAGTAACCATCAATAGCTAACGAATGGGGTATATAAGGAATTTTATTATATCTAAATTCCTTTTCAGTATATGTAAACTCGGGTTTAGATTGTTTCCAAGTAAAGTTTTTATATAATGAATCTTTATAGGTCTTAGGATTTTTGCCTTGCATAGCAGTCCATCCTTTATAATCAGCATTTAAAAAGAATTCAGTATTATTTTCTTTAGCTAAACTATACGCTGCAGCAATTTGATAAAGCTGGTTACCTACACCTCCTTTAAGATTAACCGTAATCATTTACATTTATATAGTCCACTTACTGCTATATTCAATAAGCTGAGTAGCTGTCATTTCATTAACTTTATCTCGTTCAGCTTTATTGTCGAAAAAATGAGGAAGTTGAGCAGAACTTCTTTTAGCTTCTCTATGCTCTATATGAACCATAGGGTTACCTTGCTCTAATTGTGTAAAAGGAAAACCTAATTTAGCAAATCTTAATTTAGTTTCATCATCTTCAAATCCCCAACCTTTAAAGTTAGGGTTAAATCCATTTACTTTATATAAAACTGATTTTTTGCAAACTAAACCACCGCCTGTAGAACCAATATTTTTTAATCTAATATGGTCATTATCAGTCTTTAAAGAATAATCATTATAATCTCCAATGTAAGATTGTAATAAATCAAAGTTTAAATTAGTTTCAAAACTATCAATACTATTAAGCTTTAATCCAAATACATGACCATCATAGGGGTGAATTACTTTATCATTATCTTCATTAATTAACTCAATAGCTTTTTTGAGAGCTTCTGGTTTAAAGATAATATCTACATCATTGAAAATAATATTTTCATATTTAGCAAATTTAAAACCAAAATTATATCCTTGAAGTTTATTATAATGTTCAGTAAGTTCACCTATTACTGTATGAAATATATTTTTATCTTTACAAATGGAAGGTAAACCTAATTTGTTATCTTCAATTGTTCTATATTGTTCTACAAGTATAATTTCAACGTTAGTAAAATTTTTATTAATATAACTTAGTAGTATATTTAAATTTCTTTTTCTATCTTCATGATCATACTGATAAAATACAACAAAAGAAGCGTTAAGATCCATATTATATTTTAATCAAAAAGGAATGGGTAATTTAAATAAATCCAATCTTCAGGAATAGTATACTCTTCTACAAGATTGAAATTCTTTTCAACTGCTTCAATTTTTTCGTTATATAATTCTGGGGTAAGTTTATCTAATATATCTCCAAGTTCATCAATAGTATTGAAATAGATAATACCGTCTTGATCAAAAAACTTATTAACTGATGTTTTATCACCCCAATAAATTGGAATTGTTTTAGTTGCAAAACAATCAACTAACTTCTCTGTCCAATAACCAGGTACAATAGCATTTTCAATAGTAACAGAGAAATAATATCCATTAAGACCGTCTTCTTTCTTTTCAATATAATTCTTTGGGTAACCACCAAAACAATCAATGTTATGTGTGTTTTTAAATCTATCAACAATTTGATGTCTTAATCTATGTCCTAAAGCTTGAGCTTTTACGGAGGCAAAGGTGCTACAAAGTTTAGATTTTTCTTCATTATTGTAATGATGAATCCAACATCTACCGTGAGGGTAATAGAGATAATTTTCTCCTTTATCAATAAGAAGTTGATCGAAAGTTAAAACGTAATCAAAGAGTTTATTATTCTTTTCAATCCAATCATAAACGTGAGGGTGAATACTTCTAGGTTCTAGAATCCAAGCTACTTTTCTTTTTACCCCAGAAGCTTTCACCACATCAGTTAAGCAGAGATCAGTAATAAAGCAAGAAGTACTAACAGGTTCATTAGTTGGAACCCATTCAATGTATTTGTTTACTGCTTTATGACAAGATGACGGGTCATAACTTATAAAATTTTTATCTCTAATATTAACTTTTACCATGTCCAACTTTCTAAATGCTCTTTTAGTTCTTCTTTAGATTTATTTTCAATACTTTGAATTTCTATATGATTGTTGTTATAATCATTTGCATTATTAGGTGATTGAGTTGTAGCTGTTGATTTAGTATGAGGAAAATGATACATTATATCTTCATATCTATTAACTCTTAATATTTGTTTACCTAATATTCTTATACGGCTAATAATTTCACTATCTTCATAACCCCAACCTATAAAATTTTCATTAAAGCCTTTAATTTCATCTACAGCTTCTCTTTTAGCTATTAAACAACCACCGATACTATTATTACTGAGTACGGTAAATTTATCAAACTTTTGTATACCACCCCATCTTCGTTTTTGAACACCGTCTAAATATATACTCTTAAAAAATTTTTCATTAGTATCATTAAAAACTAATTTTTTAAGAGTATCAATTGATTGATTATAGATAAAATCTCTTTTAGCATTGTAATCAAGATAACAACATATTCCGTTGTAAGGTAATCCAAAATCACAATCACCCATACTATTAATGACTTTAATAATTTGTTTAGGGTCTACAACTACATCTAAATCTAAAAAACAAACATACGGTCTTTCTGATTTTTTAAACCCAATATTATAACTTCTACATTTTCTAAAGTTACCATCAGTTTGTTCAAAGATATAATTATCTTCTGACTGTAAAGTTACATAATCAGGTAACAATGATTTTTCTGCATCCTCTACAAATGTAAATTTACTATTAACGGAATTATTTTTAAAGAATGAATAAGTTAAAACTGCATTAATAGCTCGTTCTTGATTATCTATTCTCGTAGCAACTATAAATTCTATATCTGATAAAAAGCTCATTTCGGTTCTAATACTGTGTAAGTCCAGTTATCTTTATCTATCTTAGGATCGGTTACAATCTTTTCTCTAATAATTCTATCAGCGTGATATTTTAAATCACTTTCTTTGTTAGCAAAATCTCTTCTTTTAGGTTCATTATCGTCATGTACTCTTTTTTGCAATATATCTACACCAGCTCTATGATAGAGAAAGTCTCTACCTGGAATATAAATGTCATCAAATGTACATAACCCATCAAATGGGTATAATGAAAACTCACCTTCAGGAAATCCTTGTTGTTGAAAAATAGTGAACTCTATTATTTCTTTATCATAATGACCAATTCTAGTTTTACCAGGTCCCATTAATTTAATTATATTATGAAAATCAAAAGGTTTTTTATTATAAAAAGAAGTAAAAATATTATTGAGAATTTCATTATCAGCGTAACCAGGTTTTGCTTCTTTTGATTTTTCTATAACTCTTTCAAGAATACCAATTGAGTTGGAATTATTTTTCCAAAAACCATGACCAGATTGGCAACTAGGGTGTTTTTCAGTAAGACTTTTATCTAATATAATAGAGTAATTATTATCAATATAATATTCTAACTTTCTAAAAAAGTTCATCACTAGACAATCAGCATCAATCCAAAATACCCAATCATAATTAGGTAAATGTTTTTTAATAAATGGGTATCTAGCAAAGTAGGATTTATCTAAAATTTGATTAGAGTTATCTACATTAGAAGTAAAATAATGGAGGTAATAATTATGTTTTTGACAATATTGGTCTAAAATAGGTAATGATATATCTAACAGATTCTTTTGTTTTTCATCTGCACCTGTTAATACTCCAATCTTCATTACATTTGCCAAGTATTAGAATATAAAAATAAAAGTTTACTGTCTAACTTGTTTACAAGCTTAAGAATATTTTCATTTGTCTTGTAATGAGGATTTGTTTCTCTTTCAGCATCTCTATGATTTAAATGAAACACAGGGCAGAAATCTTTAGTAAGTCTACAAACAATAAATCCCATTTTATTGAAACGATGTAGAGTTTCATTATCTTCATAACCCCAGCCTATAAAGTTAGGGTTAAAACCATTACAATTGAAAATATTTCTCTTCTTAGTAATAAAACCACCACCTGGTGTGCTAGTATGACCGATATGAATTTTATCGTTTTGATAATTTAACTGATTATAATTATTAGCATCAACTTGATCGAGAAGATAATTATAATCCAAGTTGTTAATGAATTCATTTATAACTTTTGGTTTAACACAAACAAAATGACCATCATTAGGTAAAATAACTTTCTTAGTATCTTTAGATAAAATATCTAATGCATCGGTCAAACCTGTAGGTGAGAAAATAACATCAACATCATTAAAAATAATATTTTCATAGAAAGCATTTTTAACACCTTCGTTATATGCTTTCATTTTATTCCAAGTACCGTCAATCTCAGGAACAAATTCATGAAGTACATTTGCGTAAGATGAAAAGTCAATTTTAGATTCTAGATTTTTTTGTTCTTCAACTACTATTTGAAAGTTTTCAAAGTGTTTATGATAGTAATCTAGAACAGTTTTAAGATTTCGTTCTCTGTCTTCAGAATCTTTACGATAAAATATAACAATTGATGCATTTAAATTAATCATTATTTGCTTTGGTCATTACTATATTTTAGATTAAATACTTAAAATGTCAACAGGAAACGACAATTTCATTACGTTAGATAACATTGCCGAAATCCAGGATATCGTAAGTGGTGATTACTTGTTTACTATATCAAATGGTGTTATCTATAAATTAGACTTTCAAAATTTTATTATAACTAAAGCAAATACTGATTTCTTTACGACTTTAGATTCATTGTCTGCACAAGTCGTTTCAAATACACAATCATTATGTGCTATTAATGCATACTTAAATGGTATCAAACCAACGTTAAATAATTCAAATTCAACATACTCTACATTAAATGAATTAAGTGGTAATTGGCAATCAACATACACTACAATTAATACATTAAGTTCTCAAGCATTCTTACCAATTAGTACCGGTTCTAATAATATACAAGCAGGTAGTATGATTTACT
>Ga0208161_1000969_pt1 | contig 15790 bp, 15 predicted proteins | sample CB_VirMetaG_3_FD_184538 | JGI IMG/M metagenome (GOLD analysis project Ga0208161, IMG submission 184538) | Freshwater to marine saline gradient viral communities from Chesapeake Bay - CB_1508_1S Viral MetaG (SPAdes) (version 4) | ecosystem: Environmental > Aquatic > Marine > Coastal | place: USA...
ACCGCCGTCATGTATTTTGTTCTGTTTTTATTTTAGTGCAAAAGTTTAGGGATTTACCTACAGGTATTAGAAACAACATGTCTCACTTCGTCAGTTTTAGACCTAAGAACCAATTAGAAGCAGAAGCAATATGTAGTGAGATGTTTCCTTTTTGTAAAAAAAATTATCAACAGATTATGGATTATGTGTTCGAGAATGATGATAAGTTCTCCTTCTTATTAGTGGATATGAGTTTGAAGCAAACTAACAAGTTTAGATATTTTAACAAGTTCAATGAAATGTTTATAAGTGAAACTTAATATTAACCTTATATAATATCCCTGTTTATTATATATGGTAAGCAAACAAGTTATGCTAAAAAAAAAAGGCAAACGTAAGTCCAAAAAAACAACTACTACAAAAGCAACAGCATCATCAAGAGTTATCAACAACATTCATATAAACTCTAAATCAGGAACACGTTCTAAAACACAACAACGTGGTGGTGTAGGTGGTTATGTTGCTCCATCAGCTGCTTCAACCATTGGTCATGTTCCACTTGTTATGAATGTTCCTGCTCCTGATACAACCCAACGTGAAACACAATATCTACATGCTATTAAAAATGTTCAAGATGATATTGTAGCATTAAGAGCATTAGCAGGTCAAGCCGCATTACAAAGTCAACAAGAACAAAAAGCACCTGACCCTGTTGACACCCTTCGATTTCAAGAACGACCAAGTGTTGCAAATCAAACAGACCCACCAACACCAACACCAACTCCAGCACCATTTAAACCTATTAAAACATTTAAATTAAAACCAAAACAAGATGAGACAGGTATTAAAGTCGTTCCTCAAAAAATTAATGAAGAACCATCTTTACCGCCTCAACCTACTCCTCCTCGGTCAGGACAACGTGTTGGATTACAAGCAGAAGAGGTTGTACCAAAACAAAAAGGTAGTGGTTCTAGAGGTGGATTTACTCCTCCAACACAGGAAAAACAAGCATTGAGGAAGAAAGAACTTAAAGAAAAGATAGATGCTGGTTTAGAGTTAACACCACAAGAAAAAGCATTCGCTAAGACACCTCAAGCACAACTAGGTAGAAAAAGATTAGAAAAGTTAGAACAAAGAGGTATTATTTAGTTAAAAATAAAAATATAATCTTTAGTGAATATATATGTCAATCAAAATTATAAGTTGCCATCCTGTATTCAATGAAAATGCTGTTGTTCTATCTCAAAAATTTAACTGGAAACTGGAAAGTCAGTTTGACCCTCAAGCAGGGGATATCTATTTAGTGCTTGGTGGTCATGAGATGGCTCATCAATTGTTGGAAGTACAGTTTAGGAGGAATTCATCTTTTGGTTATATCATTATGAATAGCGAACAAATCCATTCTCAGTTTATGAAAAACAAATACTACATTCAACTGATGAAACGAAATGTGGTGTTTGACTATACAACCATCAATACAGATTACCTAAGAAAAACACATGACATCAAAGTGTTATCTTATTTCTTTTTTGAGTTTTTACGTGTTGAGAAAAAAAACACTAAACCAAAATATGATGTGACCTTCATTGGTTCTAGAAACGAAGACCGAGTCAAACTGATGAAAGAGTTAGAAGAAGAGTTTGATGATCTAAAGTTCTATATAGACTTTGACTGGAAACATAACTCATCTAATGCTATGACTGACATTATGAACGACTCTAAAGTGGTGTTAAATATTGGATACTATAGTGATTACCGCCCTCTCGAATCACATCGCATCAACAAAGCATTAGCGTGTCATTGTGATGTTGTGTCTGTAATGTCTAATGATGATGATGCTAATGAGTTTTATAAAGACTACTGCTACATGACAACTGACATCAAAGACACCCTACATAAGTATTTTAATAATGAACTAGAACCAAAAAAACCTTATGAAGACTTGGTCAAGACTTTAGCACAAAAATTTCACCCACATATGATGTTTATTGTAGACCACATTCAAAAAAAATTATTATCTATTCATAATAATAATGGAACCTCCACAGAAGTTGTTTCGCAATCGTCCAGCACCGATACAACCGTTTCAAGCAACACGAGCGAGGAAGTCAAAACTGGAGAGTAAGTTCAATAAACTATATCCTGATGTTGAATGGATGCCTAGAGCGTTGTCTCTAAAATTTATGATTCCTTTCCATGTTACTAAAGAGTTAATTAATGATAAACCTAAACTACTAAAGATTATTTTTGATTCACTTGAGACAAAATAATATAAGGATAAGTTATTATTATCTTAACCTTATATATAACATGTATGCGGTTCCAATCGGTGGCGCTCCTATCAATACTGCCCAAATTTCTATTGACACTACTATTACAAGTGGGAATGTGTCTTGTACAAATATCTCAGGTACGAATGCTACTTTTAACTCGTTGGAAACGGTGACCTTTAATCCACAAACAATCGACACTAATTTTATATATACTGATAATCTAAGTGTGGTTAATTCCATAACAGAACTCAATGTTCAAACTCTAAATGTGTCTAATATCTCATCAGCAAATGTTCAAGAAAAACTTATTGCTGGTGATAATATAAGTATTTTAAATAATGTTATTAGTGCTGTGAATGATGCTCTTCTGCCTTCCAATGCGAATTTCTCAAGTATTTCAACTGATAATATATCGGCAACCAATATTAGTTGTACTACAATCACGGCTGACAACTTATCAACAAATGATATGGAAATCATATCGCCATTGACATATGATAGTAATACCAAACAACTATCTATACCAGTAGATACTACACCTACATCGGGTTCGCAAAATCTTATTACCAGTGATGCCGTATATCAAATCTCGCAAGATGTCAATCTACCTTCTCTAAACCATAGTCAGTTTTATAGACAAGGATTAACTGGTCACACTATGACAATCCAAAACTCATCTCTGTCGGCAGGAACAAGCGGTTACTTACTCTATTTTGATTATTATCCTAAATTTCAGAACTCACTAATCAATGTCAATATTCACCTGTCTTATAACGTTGGTGGACATGGGACTGACGATATAGATTTTCAACTACAAGTCGGGAAAAACAATAATACAACAACAACTACAGAGCAAGATATGAACCAAAAGTGGGTTGCTAATACTGGAGGCGGAACAAGGTCTGGGAGTGGTAGTATCGTGTCTGCCGTATATGAGCAAACTGACACCCTAACTACTGGTTTATATCATAGAATAAAACTTTATCTCCAAAATAATGGCGATGATACATTCACATTATTAGATAGTAGTACATACACATCTGCCTCTGTCTTTGAAACATTGGAAACAGATGTAAATTCAAATACTAATCTTTACTTGGGAAACGGAACAATAGATTGTGCTTCTATATCTCCGGATTCAATGAATATCCAGGCATTATCTGGTTTTGGTTTTACGATGGGTTTTACTGATAGTGGTGTAGCAACAGAAAGCAAATTTACTATGGCGGGTGCTGGAACTTTCTTGAAATATATGGAACACAATTGGAATGGGACTGATTATAACTTGTCAGCAAGATCAAGTGGAAGTGCATTTAGGTTTAGTTCTGGTCAAGTTCCTTTACTACAAGTCAATGAAACGAATACATGTGTCAAAGCATTGCAAGTAGATGGCGACTTAAATGTATCAGGCAATATAAATGGTAATGTATCTATAGCAAACTTAGTTACAGATGATGTAATATGTGAAACCCTCCTTGTAAATGATCTAGCCACGATGTCAGATATGGATATAAATGGAGATGTAGATATTGGCGACCTATACACACTCTCATCTCATAACAACTCGTTTAATAATGTCAGCATCAATAATCTATCCGTAACAAATATTACTTCGCCAAATTTATCAACAGCATCTCTCATAGCGGGCAACAATATAGAAATCTCAAATAATACTATAACTGCTTACTTACAAGGAGGTATTGAGTTTAATGCTTCAAGTATCCACTGCGATAATGATGTTAATGTTTTTGGTAATTTAAATGTAAGTGAGACAAGTAGTTTTGAAAATTCTCTGAATGTTAAAAACCAATTATATGTAGGTGATGCTGGAAATACAAGAGGGCAAATTGTGGTATATAGCGACATCATAGGTGATAATCTAGAAATAGAAAATCAAGATGGGTCAGTTAATTTTAATGGTGTGGGAGCAATTACAGATTTTAATTTTTCTGTGGGTGGGAATAGGTCTTTACAAATAACAGCAGACGGCGTGAATATATCAGGTGCTTTGGGATTTACTGGAGATTTTATCGCTGATGAATTTAGCAGTCAAGAATTTCGGATTTTGGATTCGTTTAATAATTCTCAATACACAACCATCACTAGGAATAATCAAAACACTAATTTTAGTAGCAACTCCTCATTGGTAGATTACCTTTTCTATCATGGAAATACAGCGTCGTTGACCATAAGTCGTGACAATATCACCACGGCTCGACAACTCAATGTTCAAACCACGCTAGGAACTAATAATTTAGAGGTGGATAACATTGCGGATATAAATGGTTTGAATGTGTGTAGTTTAGTATCAAACAACGCTTTATTAACAACCGTTAACACTAGCACATTAAATGCTTCTACTATAAATATAGATATTGTAGATTTTCCAACTATAAATAGCTCTACAATAAACTCATGCCAAACATCAGGCGAAGAGTTAAGAATATTAGATTCGTTTAATAATAGTTTTTATGCTATGATAAACCGTAATAATCAAAATGTAAATTTTAGCTCAAACTCCTCATTGGTAGATTACCTTTTCTATCATGGAAATACAGCGTCGTTGACCATAAGTCGTGACAATATCACCACGGCTCGACAACTCAATGTTCAAACCACGCTAGGGACGAACAATATTCAAATTGATAACAATGCGTCTGTTGATGGGACGCTAACAGTGAATAATTTAGATGCTACAAATCTATCCACTACAAATCTATATGTAGACATAGACATCTTATGTAATGAAGAAATAGATTGCCAAACCATTGTTGCTACTGATGGGCGTATATTTAGACTAAATACTTCTCGTGCTAATGTTAGCACTTTGAATGTTTCTACAATAAACTCAAGCGAAACATCTGGAATAGAGTTAAGGGTTTTGGATTCATTCAATGCTAGTCATTATGCTACGATAAATAGAAATAATCAAAATGTAAATTTCAGCAGTAACACTTCTTTAATAGATTACTATTTTTACCATGGTAATACTGCGTCTTTGGCGGTGACGAGAGATTTAATTACCACTGCTCGGCAACTTAACTGCCAAACAACACTAGGAACAAACAATTTACAAGTTGATAATAATGCCAGTGTTGATGGGACATTGAGTGCCAGTACTATTAATGCTAGTGAAATAAATGGTAGCAATTTATCAACTGCTTCTATTCAATTCTCAAGTCAGTTTCAGTTTGCTCTCAATACATTAACACTAACAAGCAGTCCAGAAGATATAGAATCAGCAACATTGGCGTCAATAGCAAACAATCTGAATTCATCAACAGGAAACTTCTCCAATATCATTTCAGATTTTGGAAGGATTGCTGGGGCATTTACTATTAATCAAGCAAATATATGTAATTTAAATGTGTGTAATGTATCAGTTGAAAACGATATAGATGTCAATGGGACGCTGGACTGCTTGGATCTACTGGCAACAGATGCTACCATAACCAATTTATCAACGACCAGTGTTTCAACTTCTATCTTAAATGCAACATCTGGAACAATAACCAACTTAAGTTCAACGACTTGTAATTCATCAGTAGTAAGTACAAGTACTCTTAATGTGTCAAATAATATAAATACACGCTTTATGAACGCTTCTTTTGAGAATACATGTACTGGTAATTTTAGTTTTATTAACTCAAGTAATATGAATACTTGTAATTTTTATGCTACTCTATTACAAGCAAATGATTTTAATATTCAGTCTGGAAACTTCTCCAATATTAGCAGTTCAGTTGAATGTGAATTCAATGTGGTGGAATTTGTGTCTTTGAGAGGGAATCCCGATGAACCAAATAATTTATCAGTAGACAGCGTGTCGGTAGAAATTGCGGACATTGAAACTATAAAATCAATCAATATAAACTCAACAAACGTAAATGGTTCAAATGGAAATTTTAGCAATCTCACTGCGACGAATTTTGGTTTAACAAGTATTAATGTATCGAATGGAGATATTCGTAATCTTTCAAATGAAAACTTCTCTGGAAGAAATGTATGTTGTCAAAACCTGTCGGCATCTCAATTTATCAGTTGTCTCGTTATTACAGCAGACGATGTTGAAGGTCAACTTGTAATATGTGATAATGTATCTTCCTCTCAAGCTGCTGAATTCAATAATCTTTCTTTTATAAATATGTTCTCATCTAATCAAACATCTAACTTCTCATGTACTAACATATCAGCAGTAGTAAATGCTAGGATATTAAATATCAATGGTTCTACCAACAACACTTCTGTAGGTAATTTCTCCAATATCATAACTGATTTTGGCAATATTAATCAAGCAAATATAAGTAATTTAAATGTGTGCAATGTATCAGTTGAAAATGACATAGATCTGAATGGGACGCTGGACTGCTTGGATTTATTAGCGACCGATGCTACCATAACCAATTTATCAGCGACGAATATTTCAGTAGGGACTAGGGGTTCTATTGGTAATATCCAAGCAGGATCAACTGCTTTTGGTCATAATTCGCATTTTAATACTTGTGCCGTAGCAATCCATCAATTTAGCGGAGGTAGTGTGCACGTAAACTGTGCAGAAACTGCTAGTGTTTTGATAAGAAGCAATGCAGTAGAGATTGCTAGTTTCAATACAACTGATGTTTCATTATTTTACCCATTAAAAGCAAACACTGGCAACTTTAGCACTTTGAATGTGTCTAATCTAAACGCTACACTAGCAATAAGTGATATAACCAATCTTCAATCTCAACTTGATTCAAAACAAAATACACTAACTGCTGGGTCAAATATAACCATAGTCAATGATGTTATAAGTGCTACAGGTGTTGATGAAAACATTAGTGTGACCAATATCAGTGTGTCAAATGAAGTTTCATCATCTATAGTAAAAGCAACAACTACAAACTCAAATAATGGCAATTTCTCGACTTTGAATGTAAGCACCCTGAATGCCACGCTAGGAATTAGTGATATTACCAATCTTCAAACTGAACTAGATTCAAAACAAGATAATTTAACAGCAGGAGCGAACATAAGTATTTTAAATAATGTGATAAGTGCGACTGGTGTTCCTGAAAATATTAGTGTGACGAATATTAGTGCGTCAAATGAGATTGAAACTCTTATATTGACAAGTGATGACATAATCAGTAGTGATATAAACACAACCAATTTATCATCAACCAATGCTTCAATAACCAACTTAAGTTCAACGAATGGTAATTTCTCAGTATTAAATACAAGCACTCTCAATGTGTCAAATAATGTAACTGCACGGTTTATGAATGCTTCTTTTGAGAATACATGTACTGGTAATTTTAGTTTTATTAACTCAAGCAATATGAATACTTGTAATTTTTTTGCTACTGTATTACTAGCAGATTCCTTTAATGTTCAGAATGGAAACTTCTCCAATATTAGTAGTTCAGTTGAATGTAATTTTAGTGTGGTGGAATTTGTTAGTTTAATAGGAAATCCCGATGAACCAAATAATTTATCAGTAGACAATATATCAGTAGAAATCGGGGATATTGGAACTATAAAATCAATCAATCTAAACTCAACCAACGTGAATGGTTCATTTGGAAATTTTAGCAATCTAACCGCAACTAACTTTACTTTGTCCAGTCTTAACTTATCAAATATTTCAAATCAAAATTTTTCTGGAAAGTTTGTATCTTGTCAAAACCTATCGGCATCTCAATTTATCAGTTGTCTCGTTATTACAGCAGACGATGTTGAAGGTCAACTTGTAATATGTGATAATGTATCGTCAAGTCAAGCTGCTGAATTCAATAATCTTTCTTTTGTAAATATGTTTAGTAAAAATCAAACATCTAACTTCTCATGTAATAACATATCAGCAGTAGTAAATGCTAGGATATTAAATATCAATGGTTCTACTAACAACACTTCCGTAGGCAATTTCTCAACTTTGAATGTAAGCACACTGAATACCACGCTAGCAATCAGTGCTATTACTAATTTACAAACTGAACTGGATTCAAAACAAAATGTACTCACCGCTGGAACTGGAATTACAATCATAAACGATGTCATATCATCTACTGGTGGTTCTATTCCACAAAATTTAAGTGTGAGTAATTTATCAGTTACTGATTTTTTAAGTGCTGGGTCAAATGGTTATCTAGGTAATATCCAAGGAGGTTCAACCGCTTTTGGACATAAGAACCATTTCACCGCTAACTCGGTAGGGATTCATCAATTTTCAGGGGGGTCAACGCATTTAAATTGTGGTTCGGGAAATTCTGTTTTGATACGAAGTAATGCAGTGCAAATTGCATCATTCAACACAACTAGTATTGATTTAAGTTACCCATTAAATATATCTATAGCGAATTTTAGCACTATCAATGTAAGCAATTTTTCTTTATCCAATGGCACTATAACTAATTTTTCAAATGATAATTTTTCAGGAATAAATATAAGTTGTCAAGACATAACAACATCTCAATTTATCAGTTGCCTCGCTCTTGATACTCCAACCATCAATAACACTAGTATAGATACACTCAATGTATCTTGTGAAAATATATCAACTCAAAAAAATCAAGGTTATGACGTTATTACCTGTGTGGCGTGTGCAAAAGTCAATGCCAATGGAACCCTACAAAGAGGAAAAAATGTTACTATTTCACGACCTTCAACTGGTATTTATAATGTAAGTTTTATAACCGCTCTACCAACTGCTGATTATTGTGTCCAAATAACATCAGTAGAAGAATCAAGTGTCAGAGATGATGTCATATGTCATGTCGTATCTGGAACACCTTCTACAACAGGGTTCCAATTCATGGTCCACGAACAAGACAATAGTACATCGCCGGGAACGTATAGAGATAGGAATTCATTCGTATGTGTGTTTTTATAAAATCTCGCTATATATTATATGTACATTTTGCTGGTGTTCCATGATCAGGAGTGTAAAATGCTTAATGCGATGTGGTTTTACGACACCATAAAAGATATGATAACTCACACGAAAGGAGTGATAAGATACAGTGATGTCAACAAGAAAACAAGAGTTTATAAAACGGCAAAAAGTTTTTTTAGGATTCTCAAAGTATCCAATGACGATAACTGCTTATATTTCAAATAAAATAATACCATAAGATTTTATCTAATCTTATAGTATATGTATCATAACTGCAATTACTTATTCTTAACCAATGCTCAGCGTGATACCAGTTTGACAATTGGTCAATGGACTAATCTTCCAGTATTATCTGCTCAAGCACGAGAATGCTATATGACTATTGTAGATTGTAAATTAATTTTAGCTTCTACTGGGAGCAAAGATTCAATCAATGTTAAGATGAATATCCCATCACGAAACTACTGGTCTTCTTCAAACAGTTCTCCAATTGTTGCCATGCTTCATACAGAAGACAACAAAGTTTTTGATTTAGCACATGACAATGAGATTCATATTTTAACCAGCGATGCTTTGACTAAAGTACAAATCCAATTAGAAGATAATACTGGTGCCGTTTTTGATTTACCATCTACCGCCAGTTTAGAAGTAATGATTAAACTAGAATATGTTGATCAAGCAAAACAAACCGAATCTTACTTGAGCGAAGTCCCTAAACTACTTTAAGTATTTAGAATCGATATTTACACAGGTAGCCTTACCATTGCCTCTAAAGACACATAGATTGCCTACTCTTTCATAGTGTCCATAAATCGCCATTAGTTTTTTAAACTTCATAAGTTGGTTAATATCATGACTATCCATTATATTAACTATAGATAATATTTCTTTAAATAGTAATCTTACTTATAAAATATTGAGGGCACAAAGGCACGCAGGGCACGCAAAAAACAAAAGTCTCTCGCAAGACGCCTTCCTAGAAAAACTTTCAAAAAAGCGTGCCCTGGCGTGCCCCGTGCCCCGGGTTCTTTAAGTTCAAAAATGCCTAATATATATTAATCAAATGAGTACTTAAACATCAACTAAACAATCAGGTTTAATCCTAAAACCTTTGAATCCACCACGATTTTTATTATATTTCAATGCTCTGTCATATTTCAAGTTAGTGATACGTTGGATTTCAGTTTGGATTTCACGGAATGGTTTTGATAGTGCTTGTTCTAGTTCTGCTTTGCTACACTTGAACTCATCCCCATATTCGCAATTCTCTTGGAACCAAACTTTAGTTTCATCATTCATTTCAAGAACATCTTTGGATGCTTCTAAGAACTCTTCAGGAATGACTATATTTTTATGAATCGTGTACTGATACGCATGTTCAATCAATAAATGAATGATGGCGTGTTTGTATTTTGTTCGCAATAATTCTGCAAGTTGTTTGTTTTGTTTAAATGTTAGTTTCTCAAAATTATCCTCAGTATGGTAAGGTTCAAATCTAGAGTTGTGGCAAATTTGCCTATATCGATTTTCAATCCCACCATCAATACGTAAGTTAGCTGAGCAATTCGCAAGGAATATTAATTTACACATGATGTTAATGTATGAGTCTGTTCCATACATTACTTCGTTCTTAATGGATTTACCATCGGCAATGTCTTTCATCAAATTAATATCTTGAGGTTTATTATCCATTTCTTCAATAAACGCAATACGTGTTCCAGTTAAGTTCACCAAGTGTTTATGTGCTTTGGTGTAACCTTTTTCAAATGTTTTGCGGTCTATTTTTGTTACATAATTAGGCATCAATTCATATAACGTATCAAGAATTAAAGTTTTGCCATTGTTACCACCAACACCTACCATAAAATACATCACTTTTTCTAGTTCGGCATCACCAGTCATTGCTTGACCTAATATATCAAGTAAATATTTAACATGAGAGTCTGTTGCGTTACAGATTTTAAATAATACCTCTTTTAATACAAAATTAATATCTTCTTCGCTTGCTTCTTCGTAATCAAATGGAATCGTTTTTGTGAGGTAGTTATAGTCATTGAATCCATTTTTGAATATCTTGGTTCGTAAATCTAAAATACCATTTTTAAATACAAGTTCGTATTTATTGGAGTCAAGTAGTTTGTAGAAGTCTTCATCATATAAAATAGTTTTTAGATGCTTGGTGATCATAGAATAAAAACCTGAACCATCTACTTGCTTGTATAGTTTAAAATATTGTTCTAGTTCTTCTTTAATACGTTTTTGACCTGCTTCATCGTCTTCATCCAAATTAGAACGTTCATTCATTTTCATCTTGATAGAATAATCAAGATGTTTATGAATCATGTTAACAACACAATGTGATGGTTCTTTAGTAATCATCCATAAGTTCGTTTTAGGATAAAACATAAACCATTGTTCGTTAGACCATTTTAAGTGGCGTTCTAATTTAGGAGCAATGACCTCGGCAATTTTTAATGACCCTTTGTTTGCTCTATCCAACGATAAGAAATAGTTAAAGTATAAGTTATATTTATTAGGGTTAAATTCTTTGGCGTATAGCATAAGCGTACCAATATTCATAGGTTCATAATTTTCTTTAATAGAATCCCACATTGATAGCGTTTCTTGTTTATCGTATTTCGAATCATTGATTTTAGAAAATGTATCAAAGTGTTCAAAAGTGGTATGGTATCGCATACAAAGCGCAACATTACGCCAGTCATCCCATGAACCATATGCTTGTCCATCTAACATTCCATAATGTAGTAATTTACCGATTGTGTCATTTGGTTTAACTTGTAGTTCAGGTTGAACTACATTTTGAATTTTAGATTGCTTAATTTTTTGTTCACGTGTTTTAATATAATCTTTGAAATATTCAGGTACTTCGTTAAACATACCGCCTAAATCTTTGTAAGAAACTTGTGTTTTATCAGGCATTAAATACGTAGTAGGTGGAGCAAAAACAAGACCTTCATCATTACGAATATCTACACCTGGATATTCACTAATGAAACCATCAGTTGTAGTTTTGTAGGACTCATTATACTTGAACCAAATGTGAAAACCTTTTTTAGTTTGAATAGTTTTACACTCTTTTAGTTCAGGGTGTTTTTTAATAAGGTTATTGTAAGTGTCTAAATTATCAAAGTCAAAAACAGTTATACCTGATACTTGACCTGTCCTGATTGCTAAAGCACTACCATTAGAATGTAAAATACAATTATCTTTGTTGATATCTTTCCATGAAGGCATATTGATTGGTTTCTTTTTTACTTCACCATTAGCATTGATATAGGTATCAATACGTGCAAAAGCAAAGGATACGATATTATCTTTTAAATATGTTTCAACCGATGTGGCCATTATATATATTACTGAGAAAAAATCTTTAAGTTTATTTTTTTAATTAATTTAATTTTTTATAAAAATCCCCTAAAGATTCTTATAAAAATAGTGATTCATCGATTTTTCTAAAGATCCTTGTAATTTTATTCCATTCATAATATCTCTTTGAATACATCATGTTTCGTTTGCGGTTGAGTTCTTGATTTGATTCACGCCATTTTTTAACATATGTGTAGTTATTTGGATGAGTCATTCTATATATTACTAAAATAAAATCTTTAAGTAATATATTAAAAATAAATTTTAATCATTTGAGACAAGTGGTTGTTTGCTTGTTCCAATGCATTAGGGTCTTGTTTATTAAATGATTTACAATGAACCACTCTAAACCTACAATCACATTCTTCTTTACAAAGTATTTGAACACTATAATAGTAATTGATGGATAGTTTGGTTTTCATTTGGCGACTTGATATCATGTATTTATAATCTCTTTTCATTATCTTACTTTATATTTTTTCTTTAATTCATTTTTGTACAATCATAATTTTTTACAATAGTATCAGCAGATGTTCCTCGATTCTTAGACAACTTTTTAATACCTTTTGTGGTGTTATTATTACAGAGTGACATCTTCATCATAGTAGACTCATTCACTTGTCCGGTGATTTTCATTACGGTTCTATATAGGTTCTCTTCAGGACGAAGCAACTCTTTGAGTTGTGACACTGCGAAATGAAACCTTTTTGATTTTATGATGTCTTTCTTCAACCCATATTTGGCTTTGGTTTTATAATTGTTCCTATATAGCACAACATCTGACTTTCGCACATATAACCAATTATCATCATTGTTTACATCATCAATATTATGAGTCACCTTTGCAACAAGGTCCAAGTTCCTTGTTTGTAGATGAAGCAATAGATACATCACCACATATTGTTTATACATGCCTTGTTTAAGATACAAGTTCATTAACGATTTGAGATTTTTAATATCAGGCAATTCCATTTCGTCGTTGTTCTTCTTTTGAATTTCCAACGCCTCATTATTTGTTTTTTTCAATAATTCGCCAATCTCTGTTTTTGGTAATTCCTTAAAACCTCTGTATTTCGCTACAGAATTGGTAATGGTTTTTTGTTGACTACCCACATCATAATTTGCTTTGATATATTTTACTAAATCTTTCTCAGGTCCTTCTAAAAGTTTAATATTGACTTTTCCTAAAGTTCGTAGGTGATTGGTAATAGTAGTCTTTGCGAGTTTCTGCTCTTCTAAATAGGTTTTGAACGATTCCATTATATATTACACACATATAATATTTAAATGGTATTTTGCTAAATATTATATTTTAATTTTGTAGATTCATCTTAAATTTACGAGGTCTTCCAACAGGACGGCGTGGAGCATCAGGGTCTTTCATAGGATGAATACGAGGTCTTCCCCTACTGCGTTTAATAATAGGTTCTTCAAAAACTTTGTCAGTTGTCTCATCTTTATTTTTTTCATTCATTATTAAATTTAAAAGTTGTTCATTGGTTATTTTTACAATCACTTCCATTTATAATTAAACGAGACATAAAAAATAATTTTAATTATAAAGAATTACTCCTTTGTATTCTTCTTCTTGGTGTAAATAAATCTCTTAAATGAGCAGGCAACTGGTCGTGGTCAATCATATTAAATAGTTGATTGATTGTTGGATTGCTACTTGGATTAAAATCTGTTATATCATCATCTGTGTCGTGGTCCATAATTTGTGCTTGGAACGATGTCCACGCTACCCCAAGATTATGCTCGTTTTCTAATTTAACATGGTTCTCTAATAAGGCAATAATCGTCTTTAAAAGGTCAGTTCCTTTGTTGCAAAAAAAGGTGAATTTTTTATCTCTTTTTCTAACAGACTCTTGCCGACAAACAGGACAACAATACGATATTTCATTCGCTTGGTTCAGTCCAATAAGTTTTTTAAAACAACCACGGCAAACGACAGCACGGCATTTATAGAAACATCTTACGGTATTACGTTTGTTTGAAAAGCATATATTACACTCAAATAATTTAGTCATCTTATAATACCTAAATATTAGATTTTTTACTAAATAGTTTCTTCACTAAATTCTTTATCCACAGACATAGGATTTCTATGTTGGGGTGAATCATCGCTCGATATAGAGTCTCCATCATTTCTTAATAATCTTGGGTCAATGACAAGCAACTGGTCTTTCTTATTCATAGGATTCAATACAGCGGAGTTCTCAACAAGATTGATATATTTACCATAAATCTTATTTAGATATACCATGCCGTCAATCCCTCGTTTATCTTCAGGCAACGACAGAGTTTTGAAAATGTCTAAAGCAAGAGACTTAAATGAAATGGCTAGTTCTTGTTCTTGAGAGGCCGATTCTGCTATTTTCATATAAAGTTTGATACTTGTCAAAATAGTAATAATCATAGAGATAATACAATTCACAACGCTAATGAGTTCTTGATGTAGAAAGGGGTCTGAACCTACACTAAATGATCCAGCAAACACAGATAAAATAATAGTTGGCACTTCAAAGTATGCACTCGCTCCTTTATAGTATAAGTGGTTCTTAATATGGCGATTAGTTAGTTGAACACAATTCAACCTAATTTTATCCAACAAGGAATCAATTGGAGTTCCCCATGTTTCCATTTATAATATCTTTAGAAAAAGGATAGACGCCATGTTCATAATGGCGAACAGAAAAGAATGTTCCTTTTCTCTTCTTGGCGTGATAAGCTATGCGTGCCTTGATTCTCAAAGCATCTTTGTTTTTTTCATAATATTTTAGTTGATGTTCATACATTTATATATTCTAAGATTTTTTTTTTGGAGTTGAAACAAAGGGATCTATACCTTCTGGATAATAAGTAATCTTAAAACATTCAGGTTCAATCAAAGTTCCACGAAGTCTTAATCTTCTTTCAATACGATCTTTAATAATTTTGTCTCGGTGTTTCAATCTATATCTTTGTTGAGCAGAAATATAAGTTTCCATGATAGATTATAAATGAACTATCTAAATAAAAAATCAATGAAATATAATATCTTACAAAAAATTTTGATTTAGTTTTTTGTTAAAATTTTGATTTAAATTAAATTTTGATTTAGTTTTTTGTTAGAATTTTGATTTAATTTAAATTTTAGTTTTTTAAGACTTGGGGTAAAATATGCTGTAAATTTTCAGTTTGATTTGATTTTGATTTGTGAGCAAAATTGGTGCGAATTTCCCGAAGATTCATACTGGTCTATTTATTACAATAAATAGACCAGTATGAATCTTCG
>Ga0208161_1000972_pt1 | contig 15768 bp, 36 predicted proteins | sample CB_VirMetaG_3_FD_184538 | JGI IMG/M metagenome (GOLD analysis project Ga0208161, IMG submission 184538) | Freshwater to marine saline gradient viral communities from Chesapeake Bay - CB_1508_1S Viral MetaG (SPAdes) (version 4) | ecosystem: Environmental > Aquatic > Marine > Coastal | place: USA...
TGAAACTACTGCTCCCACAATGAGTCTTTGGGAAACCTCAGTTGCTAATAACATTGCTTGTAGGAATGCTGCTCGTTCTAAGTTCTTTGAACTTGGTGCTCGTAATATGTCTGAGAGTAACAGCAATTCTCAATGGGCAACTGTTGGTAATATGAAAGCACTTGCTTGGTGCCGTGATAATCGTGTGATTATTTCAGTAGCAGGGTATAATTATGATTCTGTTATTGAACTGCGCGATGAGATTAAAAAGGCATTCTAAAAAGTTAGAAAATCTAAACAAAACCTTAAGGGATGCTTGACATCCCTTTCTTTTTGCTATATAATTGTGTAACAATTCGTAATAAAGCGAAAATGACTGTAACTAAAAACGAGTTCGGGCAAATGAATATGTTTGCTAAAGAACCATCGATGTACATGACTAAGGAAGACCTTGAGCGTTATGGCATCGAACCCTATGCTGAAAAGGCGGAGAAAATGAATGGACGTTGGGCTATGGTCGGCATTGTTGCTGGTGCTATTTCTTACGCTCTCACTGGCAACCTCTTCTTTGGAGTAGTTTGAGACTTGACAATGACTTCACTTCTCTTTACAATCACATCAGTTGCCTTCTTTGTTTTGTTGGCAGCATCCGTTGAAAAAATTTGTGAGACTTACTAATGACCGTTTTTAATGTCACTCTTCAATCTCCCGATGGCACCGAAACCACCATCCAATGTGCTGACGACCAATACATTTTGGAAGCAGCAGAAGAAGCAGGTGTTGACCTTCCTTCATCGTGTAAAGCAGGTGCTTGTTCTGCTTGTGCAGGAAAACTCATCTCTGGCACCGTAGATAATGAGGAACAATCTTTCCTTGATGATGACCAACTTGAAGAAGGTTGGGTCCTAACATGTGTGGCATATCCCACCAGCGATTGTGTGATTCTTACTGAACAGGAAGAAAATCTGTGAGCACTGGTGGTATGCTGGGGCAATTTGCAATTGCTCTTGAAACTCTTGGATGGGATGCAAATGATGACATCTCAGTTGAAATTGGAGGTGTTGCAGTAACAGGAACTGCTACTAGTCCAAATGCAAATCCTAAATGGGCAAAACCATTTGGAACCATTACTTATCAGAACGATGCCTTTATCGTTATTAAGAATAAGTCAAGGAACCCTGTAGTTCCTTCTACCCCAAATCCTGAACTCAAACAAAAACACCCTTATCAAGGAGAAAAACAATGAACGAAAAAGCTGAACGTATTAATGGTTGGGCAGCAATGATTGGTATTGTTGCTGCAATGGGTTCGTATGCTGTTACGGGCCAAATCATCCCCGGAATTTGGTGATATGAAGTGCAAAGTGCAGTTATACGTAGCAGGTAAGGTTTTCTACGAAACAGTAGAGGCAAGAGATTATCAAGATGCAAGGGAAACTGCACTTGCACGAAATCCAACCGCAAAGGTTATGGGAGTTACTGCTGTTTTTGATTAATACTTATGTTTAAATATTTTAAAAAAGAAAAAACGACTAGGGAGGTTCCTATGCGTAAAGAAGGATATCAAGTTCCTCAAGTAGAATTTGCATTCCGTGAGAACGGAGAATTTGTTTATCGTAAGACAAGTGAACTTTTCGATGGGAAGCGTGTGGTCATTTTTAGTCTGCCTGGTGCTTTCACTCCTACTTGCAGTGCCTATCAGCTACCTGGATTCGAAGAGAAATACGACGACTTTATTGGTAACGGCATCGACGCTATTTACTGCATCTCTGTTAATGATGGGTTTGTAATGAATGCGTGGGCACAAGACCAAAACATTAAGAATGTAAAACTCATTCCAGATGGTAATGCATATTTCACCCGTTCGATGGGACAACTGGTAATGAAGTCCAATCTTGGTTTCGGTGAGCGGTCTTGGCGTTATGCTGCCGTGGTTGATAATGGTATGATTGAAAAATTGTTTGAAGAACCTGGTAAAGGTGATAATGCTATTAATGACCCTTATGGCGAAACAACACCAGATAAAGTTCTAGAATATGTGAAATCTACTGTTCGTGAACCAGTAGCAGTTTGAGAGAAGGAGGGTTTATCCCTCCTTTTTTAATAAATATAATGCAGGGTTTGGATACTATAATGCTCATAGACCTTCATAACTTCTTTAAATTTTACGACGATAAAAATCCTAAGCACGTTGCTGCGGTAGAACAATTTGAAAAGGATTTGCTTTTGAAAGCCCAAGAGTTGATGAAGGATGATGCTAACTGGGTAAGAATTTATAGAACTAAAGAAGATAAACCCCAAGCAACTATTTTACCTGTTCCTTTCTATCCACAAACAGATAATTATAGAGATGCAAATAGAACTTGCAACTCTTCTGCTTGTGCAATGTGCCTTGAGTATTTCAAACCTGGTACACTAAAAGGACCTAAAGGCGACGACGCCTATGTACAAAAAGTTTTCCAAATCGGTGACACAACTGATCACTTGGTTCAGACCAAAGTTCTTGCGTCATACGGTATCAAATCCAGTTTTTCCTACAGCCTTTCTTTTGCTGATCTTGATAGAGAGCTTGCCGCTGGTAGACCTGTTGTTATTGGTATTCTTCATCGCGGTTCTCTATCTAACCCCACGGGAGGGCACATGGTAGTTGTGATTGGTAAAACTCCTTCAGGTGATTATGTTGTTAATGACCCATATGGTTCATTGAACGATGGATACACTGGTTCAGTGAACAACGGTAAGGGTGCAGTGTATAAGCGCAGCGACCTTTCACGTAGATGGTGTCCTAGTGGGAAGGATGGTTGGGGAAGAATCTTTGATGTAAAAAAGTAGAGTCAACACCACAATCCAAAATCCCTCAGTGTGGTGTTGATTTGATAAAGGAATTTGAGGGATGTCATTTAAATGCTTATCCTGATCCATTAACTGGTGGACTTCCTATTACTATTGGTTGGGGCTCTACAAAAGATTTTAATGGACAATACTTCAAACTTGGTAGAAAAATAACTCAAGAGTATGCAGATAGACTACTGACATTCGATCTTGAGAATAGATTTCTTCCATCACTTCAAAGAATTCCTTATTGGGGAGAAATGACAGATGGACAAAGAGGCGCTCTGCTCAGCTTTGCTTATAATCTTGGTGCCGGTTTTTACGGTGGTTCTAACTTTAATACTATTACTAAATGCTTGAAGAATAAGGAATGGTCTAAAGTGCCTGATGCACTATATCTTTATCGCAATCCTGGAACTAATGTAGAGAAAGGACTTGCTCGCAGAAGAGTTGCAGAAGGTAAACTTTGGAATTCTTAATCTTCTAACTTAGTTCTTAATGCAATTACAGTAGTTAAGATTGTCAATAAAGTTTCATACCCTCTTCTTTCAGATTCTTTACAATCTAAAGGAGGGGGGTTTTTTAATTCCCCCTTCACATTTGCTTTATTGATGGTTCCTGGAATCATGAAGTTGCAAGCAATAAAGTTAATGCCAACAAATCCAATTACGGAACAGCAGATAAAAAAGATAAGTTTATTCAGAATAGAACTTTGTTTTTTTCCTACCTCTTTTTGCTGGTCTTCTGATGAACCTAATGATTTCTGGGAATTGTTTTTTTGGTGGGATTCTTCTGGCATTGAGAAATACTCCTTCGTTGGTTATTAATCTCATAATCAACAATCCAATAAGAAGAATCTTTTTCATTTTAGATGTATGGTTTTGCTATACCTTCGTTTAACATTCTTTCATTTATAGTAACTGAATCACCTACAAGATAAAGAGTTCCTAAGATTCTTCCATACTTATCCTCTTTATGGGTTTCAATAATCCATTCATTAGAACGTGAGAGTTCTTTTTCTAACCAAAGTCTTGCTTTAATACCTTCTGCTTTTTCTGATAAGTCTTTTGTTCTTGTTTCTGCTGCATCAATATCTTTGAGACGAACTCTTTGTTTGATTGTAATATCAAAACCTAAATCAATATCAATATCAATAGTGTCTCCATCAATGACTCTGTGAATTTTCTTTATCTTGTATTGATACATTTAATTCATCAGTTGCTTCTTTAAGTATGTAGTAAATTACATAAGCAACACCAACCATTCCAATACCTAACATTATATTTACCGACCAAACAATCTCTTTCATCTTCCTTCTTGTTTATGTATCCAGGTTTTGAGTTCGTGTAGATAATTCCTTAACATATCTGCTTTTTCTAAGTGCCAAACTTCGCCACTTTTGAAGTACTCGTGAGTGTGATTGTCTATAGCTTTTAAAATATTATGTATAGGTGCGTTCCAAGGTTCCCTTTTGGGTGTATTCCATTCCCTTGGCATTGGTGGGAAAGCAGTTTTAATTATTTAGAATAAGGGGTGTTTATTTATACTGTGTCACCTTATAGGGTGGGCTCATTGACAGGATTTCAAAACAGTGTTATGATAAATACAACAACAGGTTAAGGAATGTAAAGTTTCTTAACTTGTTAAGTGCCCCACCAGGACTAATGGGCACTATAAATCCGTCCTTCATATCCACAGTGGAGGGTGCTGTGGAGCATAATAATAATGGTTCGTCCCCCCGAACTCTTATCTAACACTCTTACAAATGACTGCTACAATTTCACGTCAACAATCACAATCAAATATTTGGGAACAGTTCTGCAACTGGGTTACTTCAACCGACAATCGCCTTTATGTGGGATGGTTCGGTGTCCTGATGATTCCCTGCCTGCTTGCTGCTACAACTTGTTTCATCATCGCATTCATCGGTGCTCCTCCTGTGGACATTGATGGCATTCGTGAACCAGTTGCTGGTTCTCTTATGTACGGGAACAACATCATTTCTGGTGCTGTTGTTCCTTCGTCCAACGCAATTGGACTGCACTTCTACCCTATCTGGGAAGCTGCCTCTCTGGATGAGTGGCTTTACAACGGTGGTCCTTTCCAACTGGTTGTGTTCCACTTCCTGATTGGTGTTTTTGCCTACATGGGTCGTGAATGGGAACTCTCTTACCGTCTAGGTATGCGTCCTTGGATCTGTGTTGCTTACAGCGCACCTGTTGCTGCTGCTAGCGCAGTATTCCTGGTCTATCCTTTCGGTCAAGGTTCTTTCTCTGATGCGATGCCTCTTGGCATCTCTGGTACGTTCAACTACATGCTGGTGTTCCAGGCTGAGCACAACATCCTGATGCACCCCTTCCACATGCTTGGTGTGGCTGGTGTGTTCGGCGGTTCTCTGTTCAGTGCTATGCACGGTTCTCTTGTTACTTCTTCACTGGTTCGTGAAACCACTGAGAATGAGTCACAGAATTATGGTTACAAGTTTGGTCAAGAAGAAGAGACCTATAACATCGTTGCTGCTCACGGTTATTTCGGACGCCTTATTTTCCAATATGCTTCCTTCAATAACTCACGTTCGCTGCACTTCTTCCTTGCTGCCTGGCCTGTTGTAGGCATCTGGTTCGCTGCTCTTGGTGTTTCTACGATGGCCTTCAATTTGAATGGCTTCAACTTTAACCAGTCTCTGCTGTCTTCTGACGGTCGTGTGATTAATACCTGGGCTGATATTCTTAACCGCGCTAATCTTGGCTTCGAGGTAATGCACGAAAGGAACGCTCACAATTTCCCTCTCGACCTTGCTAGCGTAGAAGCAACTCCTGTTGCTCTTACTGCTCCCACAATTGGTTGAGATAAGGTTCTAAAATAAATAAGGGAGTTCTATAAGGACTCCTTTTTTTATGCTTCCAACTCTCATATTCATAATAAGTTTCGGAATCATCATATTCGTCACATCAATCGCACAAGGAACTTGGTGATTTAATACATAAGAAAGTTGAAAATACTAAAATGAAGACCCTAACACTCACAGAGGACCAGGTTAAACTTCTTGCTGATGCCATATGGATGCGTCAGAGATGCTTTATTGCTGGTGACAAAAGATTCAAAGAGTATGGTACAATGTTGGAAGACATCCTTGGAGACCTTGAATACACCCCATCAAGATATTGAAATGATTACCTCTGAAACATCATATAAAGTAGCAGATATTATTAGAGACACTTGGCCAAACCTTTACAGACCGGCAAAAGAAACTTATAATACAAAAAGTCAGAAGAAAAAGAATGTATGATTATTGGGTGGTGACTGACAAAACCACAGGTAGAGTTATCTCACACTGTGGTGAGGAAAGTGATGCACTTATGATGGTTGGTTTTGATCCGAATAAAAGAACTTACAGGAAACAAAAGTTCATTATGGACCAGGTGATTACGGTTACATCAACAACAGATAAACAACTTCCCGGTCAACAAGGATTGCCTGCAGCAAAAGAAGAACTGCCACCAATAGAACTTCAGCAGCAAGTATGGCTTTCTGAAGGACAGGGACTTCCAATTAACACTAAATAATTTTCAAAACTTAACAAATACTATGAAGTTTACAGTTTATTCCAAAGACGGTTGCCCATATTGCACAAAGGTTCAGCAAGTGTTAGAGTTAGCAGAACTACAACATGTAGTTTATAAACTGAATACTGATTTTACTAAAGACGAATTCTATGCAGAATTTGGAGAGGGTTCTACATTTCCCCAAGTAATTGCAAATGATGAACACATTGGTGGATGTACTGATACAGTTCAATATCTTAAGGAGCAAAATTTAGTTTAATGGAAACTAATATTCACGAAGTTTATAGCGATGTTGAAAAAGCAATTGATTATGCTTTTAATGGACAGTTTGTATTGAAGTTTTATGACTATTTGAAAGTTCGTGGAACAAAAAGAATTGAGGTAGAGGAGTTTATTGAAAGTTCAACTGCTAGTGAAATTAACAATCTAGTAATGGACCTTGATGATTATCTTGAAGGAGGTTCCGATGAAATGCACAAACAACTTCGAGAGGGATATGGGCATATTCCAAAACCACAAGCAAGAAAAATTAGAAATTACCTTTATGGTATATTAGAAGATGCATGGAAGTATAGCCATGATAAAAGACCAGGGCGACGGAAGAAGCAAACTAAATAACAATGAACCCCAAATAAATCGGGGTGTTGAGTTATTACTACGCAATAGGAGGAAGAGAGAATCAAAACCAAAAACTTTTCAAGTGAAGTTTGGTAAAATGATTTCTCTCTTTAAAAGAGAGTTTCATTTCTTTATCGATTTTCACTTTGATATCAGGAAAAAATAAACTCTCTGGAGAAGACAAATGGAAACAGCATACGTAATCACATTTATTACAATGTTTACCTTGCTATTTTTTATGACAGGAGGTATAATTGGTTGGTTAGTATACAGGCACGCTTTAGAGACAAGACCTCCATATTTACATCCAGAGTTCTTTGATGAAAATGGACAGGTGGTTCCTGACGAAATTGTAAGTGTAAGATTTGAGAATGACTATTATGGCTACGACGACGAAAACGAAGAAGACGACTGAAAAACCGATTGAAACTTTACCTTCAAATCCTTTTGTGTTTGAAGTTTTGGAGTTGGCATCGAAACAAAGAAGCAATGCAAAGAAAGTAGAAGTATTAAAGACATACGAACACGACTCTTTAAAAGCAGTTTTTATTTGGAACTTTGATGAGAGTGTGATTTCTTTGGTTCCTGAAGGTGATGTTCCTTATGCAAATGCAGATGAGCAATCTGTATATTCTGGAACTCTTTCTGAAAATTTAACCAAGGAAGCTGCTGGGGGAGAATCTGCCACAGGACAAGATCTTGATAGTAGAGGTAGAACTTCTCTGAGAAGAGAATGGCAAAATCTTTATCACTACATTCAAGGTGGAAACAATTCTCTATCCAAAATTCGTAGAGAAATGATGTTTATCAATTTGCTCCAAGGACTTCATCCAAGTGAAGCAGAGGTATTGATTTTGACTAAGGACAAAAAACTTACAAATAAATATAAGATATCATTTGAGAATGTTAAAGAAGCCTACCCCGACATTACATGGGGTGGTCGTTCATGACAACAGCGGTAGGAGAAAAAACTAAGATGGCAGAAGGTAAACCCCAAATCAATAGAGTTCTGCCACACGAATATGGATGTGAAATACTCTTAGAAAGAACAACAGTAGAAAAAGCAAAAGATTCATCACTACCCAATGATGCATATTTGATTTGGTATATTGTAGATGGTGAAGAATGTATTGATTTAACTCGTTGTGCGAAAAGAGTAAATCTATTTGATATGTATTATGATAAGTATGGTCCTGGTGCAGTTCAAAAAATTGACTTTGGATATGGTAGAGTAAACCCAAAAGTGTGGGGATATAAACAACCTGATAAAAAGAAAAAGAGATGAGTGAAGGATTTAAAGGATTTTCTAAGACAGAAGATGATACTCAACTAAAAGTCTATATTAAGAATAGAGAAGTTGATAAACTAATCAAACAATATAAAAAACTTAAAAAATATCAAAAATCATCTATTTTTGAAATTGAGAAACTTTCGGGTCGAGAAACAAAGATAGATAAACTAATCAACAAATATGGGATAGACCCTGAAGCAATTGAATAATGGGAAAGCATTACCTTCTTAACTTATATGGATGCTCGTTTGTCCTTTTGGACGACGAGCATTGTCTTATTGACCTATTGGAAAACGCAGCAACTGCAAGTGGTGCAACTGTAGTACAAACAATTTCAAAAAAGTTTGAACCACAAGGTGTTACTGTTATTTGCTTATTGTCTGAAAGTCATATTAGTATTCATACTTGGCCTGAGGAAGGTAAGGCTGCAGTGGATGTTTATACTTGTGGTGACTGCAACCCTAAGATTGGTTGTGATATCATCATTCAACAACTTTACGCTCAAGACCATACGTTGAGTTATATTGAGCGTTGACAGATTTGCAAAGAAGGTGTAGAATCAATCCAAATATACAATTTATCATGGACTACAAACCTTATAGTATGGAATGGAGTAGGCGTAGATATCTTGCCGAAGCAATCCAAAAATATTTTGATACTGATGCTTCTTTAGATATTGTTCTAGATGATATTGTAAGCGTCCTTGAAGAAAATGTAGAGCACCATAAAAGTCGTGCTGAAAGGTTTCAGGGTGTTTTGGATGGATTAAAATCACTCCCATATTAATAAATAAACTTATACGGAGATTAAATATGCTCTCTACTCAGTATCGTTTACGCCTTGAAGCAATCTGTGAATGCATTGTAAAAGGCGAATCAGTAGAGTTAAGTGAGATGATTTGGGCTGAAAAACTTGCTAAAGCAAATCGTTCTGCTGCAACTATTTTGAGACAAGCAAGACGCCGCGCTGCAAATCCAGATATGACAGAAGATAGCCTTGATGGATTTATGAATGCTTTGGACTTGGGAGACCCAGATCCATCCAATCATAGAACTCGTTTTAATGATGTTGATGACATTATTGATTTCTTTGGTGGAGATAAACCAGACGACTGGAGACAAAGAGACTGATGACATACGAAGAGTTTTTGGATATGCCAACAACTTTTATGGATGACATGCTCAAAGTGGTCAACATTAAAAATAAATATCGTTTAAAGTTTACAGAAGAAGAAACAGAAATTAATCATCACCTTTTAACTTATTGGGAAGAAATGAAGTTAAATGAGTTGAGACACAAGTTTGAAAAGTGTTGGGAGATAGAAGAAAATTAAGAAATAATAAAATTGGTATAACATTTTACAAATCTACTTGACTACATAATTCAACAGGTCTATAATGACCTTACGTTCATCCAGGAAACTGGACGCAAGTAGGACGGCGGAACGGTACGTTCATTCGCTATTCGCAAATGGCGAACGCAAACCGCCCGAAGGAACGGGACCTAAAAATCTCATTTCTTTGGAGGAATCCTCATGGCTAAAGTAGTATATCGCGGAATCGAGTATGATACCCAGAAGCGTCTGGAGTATCAGCAACAGATGATGCAACAACCCCAACAGTACAACGAAACCTATCGTGGTGTTAAGTTCGTAAAGGAGGGTCATAAGTGATGCAGAAACTCAACGTGCTTCAACTCATTAAAGAGCAAAAGCAAAAAGAGCAACGTCGTCACCAGGCACTGCTTGCAAACGCAGGAGCAGGTAAGTGATTGCTACCATTGCAGCTATTTCAGGTGCATCAACAGTATTCATTTATCTCATATATATTGAAGTTCTATTGCTCAATAGGTAGTGGAAAATTACCGTTACCACTATGATGATGCGGACAAGGACAGTAGAGGTCCTGCTTGTTATCTTTTAACATATCGGGGATGTCGCTACTGGTCTTGTTATCGCATTCATTTAGTGCAATGGTTTGAACAAGTTTTCGAATACGACAGGGAGGATTGACATCCTCCTTTTTTTTGTCTATAATATCTTTGACTAACTTAATAGAAATGAATAGAGAAAAACTTAAGTTGATTGTCAGAAACCTTGAGTCTCTGGTTGAATGTCTTAAGGAAGAGATTGGTTCTGATATTAAGGACCCTCAATATGAAGAAATTAAAAACTTTATAAGTGATTACGACGAAGTATTTTATGAAGAGGAAGATGAATACGATGTACGATGAATTTGAGTTTATGAAACCTGAAGTAAAACTCATTAGCGTTACACCAGATGCAGAGAAGCATATGGCTTACTGTGCTCGTGTAAGTAATCCCGCTAATCAAGAGAATGAAAAGTTCTCTGGTTTGCTAAAGTATTGTATTCAACATCAACACTGGAGCATCTTTGAACAGGCCAGCATGACTGTAGAGATTAATACGACTCGTGGCATTGCTGCTCAGATTCTTCGCCATAGGTCTTTTACATACCAAGAGTTTTCGCAGCGTTATGCTGACAGTACTCTTCTTGGTAAAACTATTCCTCTCCCAGAACTTCGTCGTCAGGATGATAAGAATCGTCAGAACTCAATTGATGACATCCCCGACTACCTGCGTCTGACTCTGACAGAAGATATTCGTGTTCATTTTGAGCACTCTCTACGCCTCTATAACCGCCTTCTAGAGAAAGGAGTAGCGAAGGAGTGTGCAAGGTTTGTACTGCCTCTAGCAACGCCCACACGCCTTTATATGACCGGTTCAGTGCGTTCTTGGATACATTATATTGATTTGCGTTCTGCACACGGAACTCAAAAAGAACATATGGAGATTGCTGAACTAGTGCGGTGTATCTTTACCTGTCAGTTCCCTGCAGTATCTGAAGCACTTGGATGGACTCGTGATGGTTGTACTGAGTGTGTAGATGCACCTTCTATTACTATTGAATAAATATTCTTACACAATATGGAGGAGTAGAATTGCCAACCTATAGATTTGAAAATACAGAAACTGGAGAAATATTTGAGAAATGGATGCTTATGGCAGAAAAAGAACCATATCTCAAAGAAAATCCTAATCTCAAAGCATTAATTCCAACTCAAATGAATGTTGGAGAAGTAGGAGATTGGCAAAATAAACTAATCTCTAAAAATCCAGGATGGAACGATGTTCTAGATCGTGCATCCAAAATGCCTGGTTCAAAAGTCAAAAAAATCTGATACGTTAAATATGCCTGCAAAAAGAAATACGCCAAAGTCTCCAGTTCCTTTTGGTATGAGCAATAGACAAATGAAACGAAAAAAACCAATTAGTTCTGATTTGATGAGGTCAGTTGAACCTCTTACTGATAATCAAGAAGCTTTTTTTAAATCTTATAAATTGGACCAAAACATCGTTGCCTATGGATGTGCAGGTACTGGTAAAACATTTATTGCACTGTACAATGCACTTAAAGATGTTTTGAACGAAAAATCTCCGTATGAAAAGATTTATATTGTCCGCTCGCTTGTAGCAACACGCGAGATTGGTTTCCTTCCTGGCGATCATGAAGATAAGTCATCTCTTTACCAGATTCCGTATAAGAATATGGTGAAGTACATGTTTGAGATGCCAGATGAGGCTTCATTTGAAATGCTTTATGGTAATCTTAAAACTCAAGGTACGATTAGTTTTTGGAGCACTTCTTTTATTCGTGGTACTACACTGGATAATTCAATTATTATTGTTGATGAATTTCAGAATCTGAACTTCCACGAACTTGATAGTATCATCACTCGTGTGGGTGAAAACTCAAAAATTCTTTTCTGTGGAGATGCAACTCAATCGGATTTGATTAAAACAAACGAAAAGAATGGCATTGTTGATTTTATGAAAGTACTTCGTGTTATGCCATCAATTGATATCATTGAGTTTGGTGTAGAAGATATTGTTCGTTCTGGTTTAGTTAAGGAATATATTCTTGCAAAAATGGAAGTTGGAGTATGAGTTTTATTCATCATAATTACTTAGGTGATATTGAACTAGAATGTAAAACAACAGAAAGCATCCGCCTCTACCAAGTTCCTAGTGGTAAGTGGGTGCCTTCTATTACTTCTGTAACTTCTTTTTATAATCGCCAAATCTTTGTGGAGTGGCGAAAGAGAGTTGGTGAACAAAAAGCAAATGCAATCACTAAGAAAGCAACTGCAAGAGGAACTGATTTTCACCAAGTTTGCCAAGATTACCTTGAAAATAAAGAACTTAACTGGGAAGATTATCAACCCCTGACAAAGTTTATGTTTCATCATGCTAAACCATACCTTGATAAGATAAATAATATTCACGCAATTGAAAGAACTCTTTACTCCGAATATCTTGGACTTGCTGGACGAGTTGATTGTATTGCTGAGTATGAGGGTGAACTTGCGGTTATTGACTTTAAGACTTCAGAAAAAATTAAACCCGAAGAGTGGATTGAAAACTACTTCGTCCAAGAAATGTTTTATGCAGCAGCTTATTATGAATTGACTGAAATTCCCCCAGTTAAACTTATTACTATCATGGTAACTCCTGGAGGAGAGGTCAAAATATTTGACAAAAGGAATAAATCAGATTATATTAAGTTATTAGTTCGCTACATTAAAGAATTTGTACATCACAATACTAGGTCAGATGGAGAATGAATTAGAGAAAGCACTAGGAGATAAATTTTTCTGCCCATCTAAATTCGCACAAGAGATTGAAAATCTTGTTCAAATAAATGCAGACATGAATTATATTGATGCCATCATATATTTCTGCGAACAAAACAACATTGATGTAGAATCAGTTCCTAAACTTATATCAAAACCCTTGAAGGAAAAAATTAAGTATGAGGCAATGGAACTGAACTTCCTCAAAAAAACTTCCCGTGCAAAATTGGTATTTTAGTTCATTTTTATGGGAAAAATTTTCCGGCAAAAAATTCCCTATATTACTTTTTAAATGATGCCCTTTGATTGCTACAAGACTTACCTTGCATTAAAAAATCACTTTACAAAAAATTCATACGACTACTTTACATACAACAAAAAAACCAGAGCAAGTCTTCAGTCCTTTTATAAAAGAAAAGATAGATTCTGGTTTGAAAAAATGTCTAGGCAAAAAGACGAAAAGGAAGTAGAGAATTTCTTTGTTGCAAACTTTGTTTCATGTAACGATCCAGAGACCCTTTGGATTGGTGAGATTATGAAAGAAGGTGATGAAAGATTTCAACAGTGGCAAAAGAAAGTTCAATCATTATCATATCTTTTTAAGCAAGAATCTCAAACTTTATTTGAAGAAAATAAGTTTGATGATGTTTTTAACTGTTCTAAGGGACATCCACCCCTTTTAAAAAAATTCCTGAGCGGGAATATTAGCCTGGAAACCCTAGTCATCTATGATAGAATATTCCTGTTCGGGAATAAGTTTGATAAGAAACTCAAAGACCCTGTGTGGGAAACCGTAAGTCGTAGAATAAAAAAGTATTCTCCATTCCTACATATAGATGTACTGAGTTATCGCAAAATTTTAAAAGAAGTAATTCTAGGAGAGAAATGAGTTTCTTTAATTCCGAAGTCGTCCGAGCAGAGATGACTGAAATTTCTGAACTTCAAGAGGAAGTCTATGGAAGCGTTTTTAAGTTTCCATATATGACAAAGGAAGATAAGATTCATCATGTCAATCTTATGGAAAAACTTTTGAATAAACAGCAAATTCTTTATACTCGTTTAAGTTTATCTGATGACCCAGAAGCAAAGGAAATGAAACAACGCATTTCCGAATCTGCTTCACTTATGGGACTTCCTTCAAACGTTGATATGAATGTAATCTTTGGCAATATGACAAAGATGCTTGAAGCAATGAAGGAACAGATTGACAAAACAAGTTCTGACCTGTAGAATAACAAGGTACACAAAGGCCAAATCCCAAAAAATACGAGGTACAAATGTCATTTCAAAATCTCAAAAAGCAATCTTCTCTTGGTTCTCTGACTGATAAACTGGTGAAGCAAGTGGAGAGGATGAATACCACTTCTAGTGGTGCTGATGAACGTCTCTGGAAACCAGAGATGGATAAAACTGGTGTAGGTTCAGCAGTGATTCGTTTTCTGCCTGCACCTGATGGTGAAGAACTTCCTTGGGCAAAAATGTATACTCATGCATTCCAAGGCCCTGGTGGTTGGTATATTGAAAATAGTTTGACCACTATTGGTCAAAAAGATCCAGTAAGCGAATTCAATCGTGGACTGTGGAATACTGGTAGTGAAAAGGATAAGGAAACTGTTCGTAAGCAAAAGCGTAAACTGTCTTACTATTCCAACATTTATGTTGTAAAAGACCCCGCAAATCCTGCAAATGAGGGTAAAGTATTTCTCTTCAAGTATGGCAAGAAAATCTTTGATAAGATTCTAAATGCCATGCAACCTGAGTTTGATGATGAAGATCCCATCAATCCCTTCGACTTTTGGCAAGGTGCAAACTTCAAAATCAAAATCGTAAAGAAAGATGGGTACTGGAATTACGATAAGTCTGAGTTTGATCGTGTTGCTCCTCTACTGGATGATGACGATGCGATGGAAGCAATTTGGAAGAAAGAGTATTCTCTGACTGCTATTACTGGTGCAGACCAATTCAAGTCTTATGAAGACCTTGAAAAGCGTATGAATTATGTTCTTGGTGTTGGTGGAAATTCAACTCCTACTCGTTCTCGTGCAGTAGTTGAGCAGGAAGATGACCTTGAAGATTTCTCTCAAACACCCTCGGCTCAAGACCGTGTTGTAGAAGAGTTGGAGCAATCTTATAATCGCTCCAAGTCTCCTTCACTTCCTAAGATTACTCAGGAAGACGAAGATGAAGATGATGCACTTTCGTACTTCCAGCGTCTTGCCGAAGATTGATGAAACTTTTACTTTTATTATCAACTATTTTCTTAGCAACTCCATCCCAAGCTATAACTTGGAATCAATTCTGGAGACCTTTTAATAATGGAACAGGGGTCTATTACTATAATAGACCTTATACGAATCATACCTGTTTCAGAGATGTATATCGTGAGCAATACATTCCAGGAAATCATTGGTCTCCTGGTTATGTAAGAAGATGGACTGAAAGAGTAAGAGTTTCTTGTTATTGATACAATCTTATATTATCACCACGCTTGAGGTTCTCAGAGACATATTGCTGAGAACCTCTTTTATATGGCATAAATTCATCTAAGTCATTAAAGATTACATTTAAGTATCTTGGTTTAAGGATAAAGATATTTCTTTTTGCTTCATTTAAGTTTGTTTCATATTCATAGTTTGTGACTTCTCTTACAAAATTTATTGACGGAATAAGGTTTGAATACCCAAGTCCGGGATCCCAATATTCATAATAGTAAGAGTTCCCTGCAAAAGTTGAATTTTCAGAAACATAAAAAAGAACCGATTCTTTTCTTTGACTTGAAAGAGTTGGGGATGCAATAATTGGAGCAGTTGGAAGTTCATATCTAAATCCA